>Ga0247835_1000469_pt1 | contig 57671 bp, 46 predicted proteins | sample LaCtaG_3_FD_189912 | JGI IMG/M metagenome (GOLD analysis project Ga0247835, IMG submission 189912) | Freshwater microbial communities from meromictic Lake La Cruz, Castile-La Mancha, Spain - LaCruzMarch2015_13.5m | ecosystem: Environmental > Aquatic > Freshwater > Lake | place: Spain: Castile-La...
TTCGTATGTCTGCGAACATCCCGCTCTTTTTTGCGAAGCTTTCGCAACTTCAACTTTGTTTCTTCATCAAGCTCAATCATGGCACAATACTACAGGTTTTTTCGCATTCCATTCACGCTTGAGTATAGCACTGAAAAAAAGAAATTTTTGTATCCAAAATGATGCGCAACGCTCTGTAAAATCATTTACGGACAATATTAAAACCAATTTTAAAAAATGCTCCCAAAACCGGCTGTTTACTTTTCCTACGCATGGGGTGATGATGAAACGCCTGAGGGCCGGCTTCGCGCAGAAGCCGCCGATACGCTGTTCCGGGAAATTAAAAAACGGGAAGGCGACGGCACCCTGCGCGTGGTGATTGACCGCGAAAAGATGCAGTACCGCGACCGCATCCGGGACTTCACCAAGCAGTACGCCGATGCCGCGCTCGTCATTATGATCATCAGCGAGAAATACCTCCGATCGAAATATTGCATGGGCGAGGTGGTGGAGGTACTCTCTAACAGAGACTACCGCAAGCGGATTTTCCCGGTAGTGCTGCCGGATGCCCGCCTAAACGACGACAAGCAGGGCATTGACTACCAGATTTTTTGGGAAAAGAAAAAAGAGGAATTAAAGACCGAAATAGCCAGGATTGAAAATATAGAGTATGCCGGCGCTTTTGTAGATGAACTCAGGGACATTGCCGAGATCATCCGCATCATTGGGAATTTCACCAATGAAATAGGCGATACCATCACCGTCCGTCCGCCCGATTACCAACCGCTGCTGGACGCCCTCGATGAACACATCAGGGCACTAAGCAGCATACCACCCGGCCTGGTGATAACAGGCCAACTGGCTGCCCATTGCTGCGATCGCCGTGAAATATTAGCCCGGTTCGACCGGCGTCGGGATCAATTAACGGCAGCGGACGCCTCCTTGCAATGTTACCTGCTGGCCGACCAAAAATACGGCGAAGCAGAAAGCCTCGTGCGCCGGCTCATCACCCATCTGAAGGAAGAAATGCCGCCCAACAAACTAAAATACCACAGTTTTGAGCATATTACAATCGAATTCGTGGAGTTCCATGCCCGCGAAAGCGCCGACGACTTCCGCTTTGCCCTGCGCAAGGCATTCAACCGCGGCCTGCAGCAGCAGGTAACTACGCTCAACGAATTCGTGCAACACCCGCCCGCCGCCTTCGCGCCGTTCGCTTACCTGCCTTTCGCATTTAAAATCCGAATGAAGGCGGAAACATGGGAAAAGGGGGGAGAAACGGCGTTCGCGTGGTTTGTACAAGAATTCTGTAGCCTGCCGACCCAAAGTAAGAAAAAGGCGTTCTTCTTTTTCATCGTCGAACTGGAAATGGCCGAAGTGTCGGCGCCGGCCTGGAAACGCTTCCTCGGAAAACCTACAGCGGCCCCAAACACACAAGAAACCCTGGAGACCTTCGCCCAACACGCCGACCGAAATACCTACTGCACAGCACTCCCCCCCTTGCAACTGGTGGATAAACGCGACTTGCTCGACTGGTACCGCCAATTTGAAAAAAACGAACTGCTGCGCGAACAAAAAACCAATGCCCTCATCGCCCAACTCGGCGGCGGAAACCAATGGCCGATGTCGCAGGTAGAAGTGGAACTTAAAAAAATCGTGGAACAAGCCAATCACACAAAAAATGGATTTTAACCCATGCTGAACGCTTACAAAACCCAACAGGGCCAGGGTATCCCCGCATTTGATCATTCCCTGATCGAGCAAATCCGCAAACCGGACGCCTACCGGCCTTCGGAATCACTGGAACGCGCCGTGAACCTGGCGCTGTTGCTCGGTCAGCCCCTCCTGCTTACCGGCGAACCCGGCACCGGCAAAACGGAACTGGCCCGCCACCTCGCCCGGCATTTTAACGCCGACGGCAACGATGCGGATTTTTACGTCTTCAATACCAAAACCACCTCTACCGCCCAGGATCTTCTGTATCGCTACGATGCTTTGCGGCATTTTCAATATGCGCAGAACAACCCTGAACCGCTCTCCAATGAAGAAGTGGAGCGCCGCTTCGTGCGCTATCAGGCGCTGGGACAGGCAATTCAATCCATGCGCCGGGCCGTGGTGTTGATTGACGAAATTGACAAGGCGCCCCGCGATTTCCCCAACGACCTCCTCGATGTGCTGGACGAACTGTCCTTCGAGGTGCCCGAGTTGGACTATGTGGGCAACCGGCGCATCAAAACTTCCCCCCAACACCGGCCGCTGGTCGTGCTGACCTCCAATTCAGAAAAAGACCTGCCGGCGCCATTCCTGCGCCGCTGCATTTTTTTCCATATCGAGTTTCCGGATCCGGCCATGCTGCAACGCATCCTGACCACCAAACTAAGCCGCTTCACACCAGAGCAGGTAGCCGCCGTGGTAGCGCATTTCGGGCGCATCCGCGAGCAGTGCAAGCGCAAACAGCCTTCTACCGCAGAACTGCTGTACTGGTCGATTGCCCTGGAAAAACTGGACGAACAAGGCCTGCTGCCCATCGCCAAACTCGACGCCCCGGAAAACGATGCGCAACGGGCGGAACGCTTGTCCTCCTACAGCCTTTTGGTCAAAAATAAAGACGATTGGAAGGATATCTTTCCAGCCCGATGAACCCCTATCAGCACATCGTCGAATTCGTGGAAGCCCTGCGCAAAGAGGGCTTCCAAACCGGCGTAGATACGTATCTACAGGTGGCCGCCGTTTGCCGCGCGCTGCCGCCCGATGCCGGCGAAACATTGGTGTGCGATTACCTCTGCCCCCTCTTTGCCGCGGATGCCGCCGGCCAAAAGCGCTTTCGCGACCGGTTCCCAAACTACGCCCACCTGCTGCATCTTTCCGGCCCGTCCTCCGCTCCACAGAACGGCAGCGATCGGAAGGACACTCCCCCCACGCCGGAAGTGCCGCCGCCCAACCGCCGCCGCTATTTTCTGGCGACGCTGGCCGCGGTATTGATGCTGGGCGCAGCGCTGGCAGCCTGGTGGTATTTTACTCAAAATAATACGGGGTCACAACCCATACGGCCCGACCTGCCGCCGATAGACACCACAGCCACTGTGGAGGGCTGCATGGACCCCGCCGCGCGCAACTACAACCCGCAAGCCACCATCCCCTGCGCCGACTGCTGCACCTACGAGCGGCCGGGCTGTCGCGACCCCAAGGCGTTGAACTACGACCCTGAGGCTACGACCGACTGCACGGGTTGCTGCCGGTATGCCGAGGGGGTGTCGCAGTTGCAGCAACAAGACTCCGTATCTGCGGCGCCCCGGTTTGCCTTCCTCAACGAAGCGGCGCCGGATATCACACCGCTGCCCCGCGAAAGTTTGCAGTGGCCCGCCCGGTACAAAAACCTGATCGGCGGACTGCTGTTTGTGCTGTTGTTCGGCTTCGCCATGGGCTACTTCCTCTGGAGGCGTATGCAGCAGCGCTACCTGGCCCGCCAAAGTCGCTCCGACGAAGCGCCTTACCGCCTGCCCATCAAAATCCGCCACGACCGGCCTATTGTACTGGCCGATGAGTTCCCCGTCATCGTTAACCGCCTGAAAGGCCGCGAATTGGCCGAGCGCCTGCGCCTGCATGTGCCGCGTACCGTGGCCGCTACCGTCCAGCGGGGCGGCTTGCTCACCCCGCGTTTCCAGGCGCTCTCCAGACCCGTGGAGTATGTCCTGCTGATTGATAAAAATAACGAGCAGAACCACCAGGCCCAACTCTTCGAGTATCTCTACCAACATCTCCTCCAACAAGAGGTGTACGCGGAAAGATATTTTTTCGACGGCACCCCCCTTTTCTGCTGGAACGACCAACACCCCGCCGGCCTGCCCATCGAGCGCGTACTGCAACGCCATGGCGACGCCCGCCTGCTTGTGCTCGGCGACGGCTACAGTTTTATCAATCCCGCTACGGGCGAACTGGAGGACGGACTTCGGGCGCTTGCACCCTGGAAACAACGCGCCCTGCTCACCCCTGCTGCCATGGCGGGCTGGAACTACCGCGAAGCCATCCTTTCCCGATTCTTCTTCGTACTGCCTTCCAGTCTGGACGGCATCGTGCAGGTGGTGCGCCACTTTGAAGCGCTGCCCACCCCGTCCCTGCGCGATTGGAAGTATGAACTGGGAAGCGGCGACCGCCCCCTTGATCTGCCCGGAACCGGACTGGCTGCCGCCCTCCACGACCAGATCGGGCCCGACCTGACGCGCTGGGTGACGGCTTGTGCCGTGTATCCCGAATTGCACTGGGACCTCACCCTCGAATTGGGCGATACCCTCTCGGCCGCCGACGGCGCACCGGTCTCGGCGCCGCTTCTCAGTTTCCAAAATGTAGCCACCCTGGCCCGCCTGCCCTGGTTCCGGCAGGGCTACATGCCCCCAGAGGTGCGCAGCCAACTCCTGAGCAGCGCACAGCTCGCGCCGGAAGAGCGCAAAAAAGTGCGCGGGGCCATCGTGCGCATCCTCGAGGCCAACGCCCCCGCCAATCCCGACAGCTATGCTGCCGAGGAGCATCGCCTGCACCTGGCCCTCAACCGGATGCTGGTGGCCGCCCTGCCCGCCGAACGCCGCAAATGGCTGGAGCGATACCGCGAACTCCACGGGCTCGGCGTACGTGAAGACAACGTGTCCATGGTGGAAGTGGACCGCCACTTCAACAAGGTGCTGGATTTTCCGCTGCCCCAACGCCTGCTCGAAGCCCTTTTCCCCTCCGGCCGCCGCGTGCTGGGCTGGCGCAGCGGCGTACCCCTGGCGGCCGCCGCCCTGCTCGCCGCCGCCCTGTGGGGCCTGGGCCGGCTCATCCCCCAACCTTGCCCCGGAACCACCGTGGAAATGCCCGACACCCGGGAACTGTACTGTCTGCAAACACCCGACGACAGCCTCGCCTTCAACGCGCTGCAAGCATCCAGAGCCGCCGACCGACTCGACATCGCGCAGGCGCGCCGGTGGTGCGAACAGGTGCGCGACTGGGCCGCCGACGCCCGGCGTTTCCCGCCCCAAAGGGTGGATACGCTGTTCGACCTGCCGCTCCGCGCGCATCTGTGGAACAGCGCCCTGCAGGCTTACAATCGCCGGGAATACCGCCGCAGCATCGAACTGCTGCGCCTGCTCCGCTGGAGCATGGCGCTCCGAAACCCCGGCGCGGCGCCTCCGACCGCTGCCGATCCCGCCGCCCTGCTGTATGCGCAAGCGCTCGAAGCCGAGGGCATCAGCCACTACTTCCTGCGCGAAACCACGCCGGCAAGCGCCGCGGCCGACAGCATTGCCGCCTACCAACCCGGCTACTTTGAGGGGCGCAGGCCCAACCTGCGCCTGCTGCTCGACTACGACTATGTGGATACCCTGGCCCAAAACCGCATCCGCGTGCGCCGGGCACAGCGATACGGGTTCCTCGACGAACGCGGCATGCCGCTGTGGCGCGGCAACCAGCTGCCCTACGACCACGCCTTCCACTTCCGCGACGGCGAGGCCGTAGTGACCGTAGGCCAACGCCAGTGCCGCGTAAGCCTGGACTGCCAGATTGACCCCGCCCGCTGCGTCGGCTTGCTCGGCGACCGGCAGGGCAGGGTGCTCGACGCCGCGACCGGAAACCCCGTCGCAAACGCCACCGTACGCGCCGCCGACGCCGCCACAACTACCCTCGACCGCCTGCGCGCCGCCGACGCCCCCGGCCTGTACACCGCCCGCACCGACGCCCGGGGCCGCTATACCTTGCAGGGACTGCCGGCAGTCCCCCAACTGCTGCTGTATGCCGAAGCGCCCGGGTACGACAGCGCCGTCCTGCGCACCGACCCGGGTGCAGAATGGCCGGTGCTGCGCCTGCAATCTCTGGAAGCTGCCGATTGGGCGCGCGCCAAAGCCGCCGATACCCCGGAAGCCTACGGCGAATACCTGGCGAAGCATCCTAACGGTGCCAATGCCGCCGAGGCCCGCCGCCTACAGACAGACGGGTTGAGCGACCGCGAGCGCAACGCATGGGAAGACGCCCGGAAGGAGAACACTATTGCCGCTTATGAGACCTACCTGCGCCGGTACCCCAACGGCGCCTTCCGGGCCGAAGCGGACACCCGCATTGTTGCGCTGCGCGACGCCGCCGACTGGCAGCGCGCGCTTCAAACCAATACGATACCCGCGTACGAAGCCTACCTGAATGCCCACCCGCAAAGCCCCAACGCCGACGAGGCCCGCCGAAGGCTGTACTCCCTGCGCGAAGCCGAGGCCTGGGCGCGCGCCGTCGAGGCCAATACCCGGGAAGCCTATGAGACTTACCTGCGCGATTTCCCCGAAGGCCCCAACGCCGCCGAGGCAAAGCGACGCATGGGCGATCCCGGAGGCAATAAAGTGATTACCGACCCGCTTGTGGGCGCCTTTGTATTGGTCAAAGGCGGCACCTTCACCATGGGCTGCAAGGATGGGCGGGATAGTGGCTGCAATAGTGATGAAAAACCAGATCATCAGGTCACCTTAAAAGATTTCTACATCGGCCAGACGGAAGTTACCCAGGCCCAGTGGCGGGCGGTCATGGGCGAAGACCCGCCGGAATTGGTATCCAACGGCTGCGACGATTGTCCGGTAGAAAGCGTCAGTTGGGACGACATCCAGGAGTTTATCTCCAAACTCAACGCCCGCAGCGCTGGCACGCGCTACCGCCTGCCCACCGAGGCGGAGTGGGAATACGCTGCCCGGGGCGGTGCGAAGAGTCGGGGCTATCGGTACGCCGGCAGTAATAATATTGGTGAAGTGGCCTGGTACGAGAGAACATCCGGCAGCAAAACGCAGCCGGTCAAAGGGAAAAATCCGAATGAATTGGGGCTGTACGATATGAGCGGGAATGTGTGGGAGTGGTGTGCAGACTGGTACGGCGATTACTCTTCCAAGGACCAGTCCAACCCGACCGGCCCTTCTACGGGCTCGCACCGCGTGTTCCGCGGCGGTTCGTGGCCCTTCTCCGCCGTGTGCTGCCGCCCCGCCGCCCGCTCCCGCTGGGGCCCGGGCGGCCGCGGCTACGACCTCGGCTTCCGCCTCGCTGCCTCTTCCCAGTGAGGTGGCTTGCCCGGCCCGGCCATCGATTGAGCAGGAAGGGGAGCGCGGCGGCGGTGGAGCAGCCAAGGGAGGGAGTGGGCGACCGACCGGGCTGCGGAACAAGCCGCCGAGCGGTTGGGCAGGGGGTTTGGGGCGCAGCCCCAAAAAATTTTTTTTTGGGAAGGGGGGGCACCGGGGTCGTTCCGGTAAGCAAGGCGATGGCTGCGAGCCATCGCCTTGCTCAGACGCCGACAACGGCAGGAAATCAATCTTTTGGCGCCAGGTTGACGACATTGGGCTCCAGGCCATCGCCTTGGTGCGCGTGGGTAAAAAAGAAAACGGCCTTACGTTCGGTCTGCTGCCTACTAATACTGCCGTTTTATCCCCGGGACGCGGCCCGGGTTTTTTGTCCCGTCGGGATAAACCCGCGGGAGCGGGGCCATCGCCTGTTCAGTGGATGCCGTCCGGCCATCGATTGAGCTGGGAAGAGGCAGCGAGGCGGAAGCCGAGGTTGTTGTTGCGGTTGCCCGGGTTCCAGTTGTTGCGGTTGGCGGGGCGGCAGTTCTCGGCGGAGTTGTTCCACGATCCGCCGCGGTACACGCGGTTCGAGCCCTTCTATGGCGATGGACCTTTAGGGGCAAAGATAATGGGAATTAGTTAAAATATCTCATCCCTGTAAACCAAGATCAAACCCCTGCGGAAAATGCTTTTCCTCCACAAAAAACGCCGCCGATATATCCCCCACCTTCGCCAGGTCGTGTACGCGTTTGGCATTGCTCATTTCGCGCATGTCCTCCAGGTCGGCTTCTGTAAAACCGTGCTTTAGCAAGTCCGGGCGTGCGAACCAGTTTTGGCGTTCTTCCGGATCGGTGGGTTCGGGTTTGTTTTTTTCCAGCCAGGCGTTGTAGCGCAGGTAAGTGATGAGCGGCTTTTCGGAGAGCAGGGCGTCTTTCATTTGCCCGATTTCACTGTCGATCACGTGCGGTGTGGCAGAATGACTCAGGTAGTGCAGCATGGTTTGGTTTTGCCAGGAAGCATCTTCCATGAAGTAGTCGGGCAGCGCCTGTGCCCACTTGAGCAAAGTGGCCTTTTTGATGTCCTGAGGGTTCATTTTTTTGCGGGCTGTGCCGGTGCCGATGGATACCAGGAGCAGGTTGTTTTCCCCGGTTTTCCATTTAAAGCGATAGCCTTCCACGGTGGCCATGAGGAACAGTTGCCAGGCCGGGTTGTTGGCCATGCTCACTCCGCCGTCGATGAAGGCACCTTCCTGATCGCCTAAGTGCATCATGTGCGGCTCAAAATAGGAGGGTGCTGCGGTGCTGGCCCGCACCAGGTCGAAGAGGGAGAGGTCTTTGTTGTTGTAGGGTTCGTTATAGAACTTACCCCGGGGGTTGTTGTGCATGGGCCAGGTGCTGAAGGTATCGGCGCGTTTGGCCACGATGCACAGGCCGGTGCGCAGTTGGTCGCTGCCTAAAGTTACATCACCCAGGATGTTGCGGAGCTCGTTTTCCAGGGGTCGGTGGTCAAAGCTGTACCGAAAGCTTTTCCGCCAGTCCAGCGGGTTCCACAGGGTATATTTTTTTTCGAAAATTTTGGGGCCTAATGTGCGGTACAGGCCCTCAATCTCCTCGGCGGGTTTTCCCAAGGCCAAGAGCGTGGCGATGATGGCGCCGGTGCTGGTGCCGCCGATGAGGTCGAAATAGTCGCTGAGCACCAAAGCCGGGTTTCCGTGGCGCTCGCGCAGGATGCGCTCGATTTTTTTCAGGAAACCAATGGTGACTGCGCCACGGATGCCGCCCCCGTCGAGGGCGAGGATGCGTTTGGGGCCGCAAGACTGGATGCGGGAAAGGATATGCTGTGCCATTTGGAAGATTTGAGGTGGTTTGGCTGCAAAGTTAAGTTAATATGGCATAAAATACCCATCCGATGGCTTCAAGCCATCGGATGGGTATGTGGCATAGCGTGCTTTAAAGATACCCCTCTAACAGCACGGCATCAGGGGTAAAATCCTACGACATATTTGGGTTCAGCGTTTTGTAAAAAATACGTCATTGCAGCGTCGTCCACATTTTGGCAATATTGCTGCCCATCGCAACCGACGGGGATGGAAAGCATGTCGGCGCAGGCGCAATCGGTGTAAAAATATGCTTTTAAGTCCAATTCGTACAACTTAACGTACGTGCGGCATCCAAGGTCTTGGCCGGTGTATTTGACCAATTTGTTATCAGCGACAAACTGATCTACACAATCTGAAAAAGGTTCGGGTACTTCAGGGCAGCAGGCGACCAGCGTTGCAAGAAAGAGTCCGGTAATCAGGAAATTTTTCATATTGTAAGTTAATTAATTTGTTTGCTTAGGGTTTTGTCCGTGGCGATTCATACCCATAGACGTTCAAATTTCGGATATGGTTGGGCAATGTGCGTTCAACTCGTCCTAGGCGTATACTCGCAGGACGACTACCTTCATTTCTGGCTTCAAGCCATCGGATGGGTATGTTAAATAGCATAAAAGTTGACCCCCACCCGATCAATATGCGCCAACAGATCGGGGTTTTCAATATGCCGAAACAAGGAAAGATCAATGGTGTAGGGCAGCAGGAGGTCGTCCAATTCGGTTTCGATCCGCAGCAGCAGGGCGGTGTTCAGGTCTTTTCCGCTCAAGGTCAGGTCTATGTCCGATCCGGTGCGGTAGTTGCCTTTGGCGCGGGAACCGTAGAGGATGGCTTTTTCCACTTGGGGGAATTTTGCCAGCACGTCTTGAATGGCTTGAATGGTTTGGGAACTTAGTCCGTACGGCATTTTTCGCTTGATTTACGTTCGGAGCGCGTCTATGGTGTCGCGAAACGCCAGGAAAGCCGGGTGGTAATCGGTTATTATTTTGGCGTAAATGGCGTCGGCGGTGGCTTCATTGTACGTATGCGAGGTCTGGTTTCGGCTTTTAATCATGTCCATCCATACTTCACCCTCGGCGATCAGCCCGGCAGCAAAAGCGGCTCGGGTAGCATCTCTTGAGCCGTAGATGTTGGCATTACCGGCGTCTTCCAGAAAGTCTTTCATGACGTTCCAGGCCAATTCATGGGTGTATTCGAAGCGTTGAATCAGCCCTTCTTTAAGGATGTCATCCAAAAAAGAGTCGTTGATGCGTCCGTCTTTCTCCGAATACTCGTTTTTTATTTTACGAGCAGCTTCATCGAGCTTGGCCAAAGCCTTACCAAAGTTACTAAACCGTTGTTGCCACCGAATGTCCGGGATAGCCATACGTATTAATCCGTTTTGTTCAACAATGGCAAAAAAACGAAAAATCCCTACCGGTTCATCGACTCCAGAAACTCGTCGTTGTTGCTGGTGTGCATCATGTGTTTTTTCATGAATTCCATCGCCTCGTCGGGCTTCATGTCGGCCAGGTGGTTGCGGAGGATGAACATGCGCTGGAGCGTGTCTTTGTCCAACAGCAGGTCTTCGCGGCGGGTGCTCGACTTGGTGAGGTCGATGCTCGGGTAGAGGCGGCGGTTGGCAAGGCTGCGGTCGAGCTGCAATTCCATGTTGCCGGTACCTTTGAATTCTTCGAAGATGACCTGATCCATCTTGGAGCCGGTGTCGATGAGCGCAGTGGCGAGGATGGTGAGCGATCCGCCATTCTCGATGGCGCGGGCGGCGCCGAAGAATTTTTTTGGCTTTTGCAGGGCCGTGGCTTCCACACCACCGGAGAGGACTTTGCCGGAAGACGGCGCTACGGTGTTGTAGGCCCGGGCCATGCGGGTGATGGAGTCGAGCAAAATGGCCACGTGGTGGCCGCACTCTACCAATCGTTTGGATTTTTCCAGGACGATGTTGGCTAAGCGCACGTGGTTTTCGGCCGGTTCGTCAAACGTAGACGACACCACTTCGGCGCGCACGCTGCGGCGCATGTCGGTCACTTCCTCCGGCCGCTCGTCGATCAGGAGGATGATGACGTAGGTTTCGGGGTGGTTTTTGGTGATTGCGTTGGCGATGTCTTTGAGCAGGAACGTCTTGCCTGTTTTGGGCTGGGCCACGATGAGTCCGCGTTGGCCTTTACCCAGGGGCGTAAACAGTTCGATGATGCGGTTGCCGAAGTCGCGGCCGGTTGGGCTGACCAGGAGGTTAAACTTGGAGGTGGGGAACAGCGGCGTCAGGTAGTCAAAGGGCACGCGGTCGCGCACGTCTTTGGGATCCAGGCCGTTGATTTTATTGACTTTGAGCAGGGCGAAATATTTTTCGCCGTCTTTGGGAGGACGAATGGTGCCGCGCACGGTATCGCCGGTGCGCAGGCCAAAGAGTTTGACCTGGGAGGGCGACACGTAGATGTCGTCGGGACTGGTGGCGTAGTTGTAATCGGCGGAGCGGAGGAAACCGTAGCCGTCGGGCATCATTTCGAGGGTACCTTCGCCTTCGATCACGCCGTCGAGCTCCACGTCGAACCGTTCTTTGTTCATGGTGACGGGCATCACTTCTTCGCGTTCGGGCTCTTGTTGCTGTCGGGGCTGGAACAGGGGCGGGAGATCCTCCTCGTCTGCTTGTTCTTGCACAAAAGGTGTTGTGGGCTGAGCGGGCGGTGCTGCGGGAGTAACCGGAGTGACGGGCTTGATGGGCACAAAGAGGTCCTCTTCATCGTCAAGTACAGCCGGTTGGCCGGTATTGATATAATCTTCTTCCGCGCTGTTGAGCAGGTTATTTGCTTCCGGGTCCACCAGATTAGGATTAGCGGGACGAGTCGGGCGGCCGTATTTATCATTGGCAAAGCCGGGCCGGTCGGTGCGCTCGGTGCGCTCGGGTCGGTCGCGAAGCAGGCGGGGGTCGCGCTGGTATTTGTCGCGTTGAGGCTTGTTGGGATCGCGGTTTGGCGGCGTGCGGTCACCGTTTGGAGGTTCCGCATTCCCTTCTTGAGGTGTTTCGGCAGGTGTTTGGTTGATGGGGCGGCGGGAGCGGCGCAACTTGTCGTCGGCCTGCTGCGCGGGTCTTACTGGTCTGTCCTGTTTTTCGGGACGGTCAGGTCTTTCGGGTCTTTCAGGCCGCTCCTGTTTTTCCGGGGGGGCCTGGCGGTGTTTGGCCAAAGAGCCGGAAGAGGGTTCGTCTACAACGGGTACATCCCTGTTTTGATTTTGTTTTTCAACAAGGGCTTGTTCGTCGAGGATTTTATAGATCAGATCCTGTTTGTTCAGTTTGGTGTAATTCTTAAGGCCAAGTTGCTGTGCCACGTCTTTGAGTTCTGGCACCAGCATGTCGTTTAGCTGTGATATGTCGTACATAAACCTGGGAAATAGGTGAATTTAGGCGGCATCCGGGCCGCTGTTGATTGAATGAAGCAAACCGTTGGCACACCGGCCATCAGCATCGCAGAACATGATTGGAAAATTTCTTTGTAAAAATGCAATTCGAAAATCCTGTGTGCAATGATACTTTGTCAGGAAAATCGGTGATTTTGCCGTATTGAGTGTGCTGGTAGGGAGTATGCGCAGGTAAAAACGCATTGCTGTGTATAACAAGCGATGCAAAGGTAATGGTTTTTTCATTTTCAACCTATCTTGCGGCACTTTTTTTGTTGAACCCTACAGCATGCTACAGTTAAAAGTTATCCGAGAAGAAAAACAGCGCATCCTCAATGGCCTGCGCAAGCGCAACTGGAATGCTGCCCAGTTGAAAGTGATTGACCAAATCCTTGCATTGGACGATCAGCGCAAAGCAACCCAAAAAAACCTCGATGACATCCTCGCCGAGAGCAACCGCGCAGCCAAGGCCATCGGCCAGCTGATGGCCCAGGGCAAAAAAGAGGAAGCCGAAACGGCCAAACAGGAAGTTGCGCTCCAAAAAACACAAAGCAAAACGCTGGAAGAGACCCTCAGCGGCCTTCAGTTGGCTCTTGATGAACTGCTGTATGGGGTGCCCAACATCCCTCACAAATCGGTACCCAAAGGCAAAACACCCGAAGACAACCTGGTGTACAAAGACTGGACGGCCCCCTTCCCCGCCTTGCCACCCGACGCCAAACCGCACTGGGAACTCGCCAAAGAATACAACCTGTTTGATTTTGAATTGGGCGTCAAGCTCACCGGTTCCGGCTTTCCGGTGTATCGCGGACAAGGTGCCCGCCTGCAGCGCGCCCTCATTTCGTTTTTCCTCGACGAAGCGGTGAAAGCTGGCTATGAGGAAATTTTGCCGCCTCACTTAGTCAACGAAGACTCTGCGCGCGGCACCGGCCAGTTGCCCGACAAAGAAGCCCAAATGTACTTCTGCGAGCGCGACAACCTGTACCTGATACCTACAGCCGAGGTGCCTGTGACCAATATCCTGCGCGACGAAATCGTATCGCACCAGCAATTACCCATTTGCATGACGGCGTATACCCCTTGTTTCCGCCGCGAAGCCGGTGCATGGGGCGCACACGTGCGCGGACTCAACCGGGTGCACCAGTTTGATAAAGTCGAAATTGTGCGCGTCGAACGCCCCGAAAACTCGTACAAGGCCCTTCAAGGCATGGTGCGGCACGTGTCTAAACTGATGACTAAACTCGAGCTCCCGTACCGGATTTTGCGCCTGTGCGGCGGCGACATGGGTTTTGCCTCCGCGTTGACCTACGATTTTGAGGTGTGGTCGGGTGCCCAACAGCGTTGGCTGGAAGTGAGCTCGGTGTCCAATTTTGAGACGTTTCAGACCAACCGGCTTAAGTTGCGTTTCCGCAACGAAGACGGCAAAACGGAACTGGCGCATACGCTCAACGGCTCCGCCCTGGCCCTGGCCCGCATTGTAGCCGCACTGCTGGAAAACAACCAAACGGCAGACAGCATCGCTATTCCGAAGGCATTGCAGCGATATACCGGGTTTAAGGAGTTGAGGAGGGGAGGAGTTTAGGAGTTGAGTTTGTTCAGCTGAGTTAAAAAAAGGATATGGTGTCGTTGGTGGTGATTACGTTCAACGAAGAAGCCAATATTTTGCGCTGCATTCAAAGTGCTGCCGGACTGGTAGACGAAGTGCTGGTGGTGGACTCCCATTCGACGGACCAAACGGTTCGCCTGGCCGAATCTTTGGGGGCCAGGGTACTGCTGCATGCATTTGAAGGATACCGCGAGCAAAAAATCTGGGCCATCCAACAAGCAAAATTTGATCGGGTGCTGGTGTTAGACGCCGATGAAGCGCTTTCGAGCGGTATGCAACAGCAGGTGGCGCATTTGCTGCTAGACTGGACGCATGACGGATATTATTTCAACCGCCTGAGCCGCCTGGGTGGCCGCTGGATCCGATATGGAGCCTGGTATCCAGATCAAAAAATGCGCCTCTTTGACCGTCGATACTACCAGATGCGCGGCGAGAACCCTCATGATCGGATAGAACCCAAGCCCGGTGCCCGAACCAGGCGCATAGCCGCCGACATCCTGCACCACACCAACGACAGTTTTCACAGCCGCATTGATAACATCAACCGATTCAGCCGAATAGCAGCCGAGGCGCTGTTTGCCAAAGGCGTTAAAGCTTCGTTGTGGCGCTTGCTGCTCAAGCCGCTCATCCGTTTTTTAAGCGAATACGTGTGGCAGCGCGGATTCCTTGACGGCCTGCACGGATATTTCATTGCCAAAACATCGGCCCAATACGTGTTTTACCGGGAATCAAAATTGTGGGAATTGAGCAGGGGTACGCCTGAAATCCCGTGAGCGGGTAATCTGCAAATCCTTTTGAACAATGTGACTTATCTGGCATTTATCGTTTTATCTTTGTACCATCAATCAATCCAAAAAAAGGACCAATAAATGTTCGGAATCATGATCATCAGTGGCATTTTTACCGTAATCGGTATGCTGCTGAGCTCCCGTTTGAAGTCAAAATTTGCCCATTACAGCCAGGTTCCTTTGGACAGTGGCATGAGCGGCGCACAGATTGCGCAGGCCATGCTCGAGCAAAATGGCCTGAGCGACGTGCGCATTACCCAGGTAGACGGCCAGCTTACCGACCACTACAATCCACAAAATAAAACGGTAAACCTTAGCTACGACGTGTACCACGGCCGCAGCGTGGCTGCCGCTGCTGTAGCCGCCCACGAATGCGGGCACGCCGTGCAACACGCCACCGGATACAGCATGTTGCAACTGCGCTCCTCATTGGTGCCCGCAGTCAACATCGCCGCCTCGGTGCAGCAATATCTGTTCATGTTTGCCCTGGCAGGCACGGGCATGACAAACAATACGACGCTCATGATGATCGTATTGGCAGTATTTGCCGTAACCGCTTTGTTTAGCCTGGTTACCCTCCCTGTCGAATTCGACGCCAGCAACCGCGCACTTGCCTGGTTGGACAACAGCGGCGTAGCCACGGGTGTTTCGCACACCGGTGCCAAAGATGCCCTGTGGTGGGCCGCCATGACGTATGTGTCGGCTGCGCTGGCCGCACTGGTGCAGTTTTTGTACCTGCTCATGACCTTTCTGGGCAGCAGGGACTAATTCAGCAGGCATCAAGGGTTCAAGAGTTGTTGAACCCGATGTTGAAGCACAGGCACCACGGTTTCGAGGAACCACGGGTTGTTGCGCATCCACAAGCGGTTTCGGGGCGATGGGTGCGGAAGCGGTAAAAATGCAGGAAGATATTCCTGAAAGGCAGCCACGGTCTCCGTGAGGCTGCCTTTCTTTTTATCCTTTAAATAATACGCCTGGGCGTATTGGCCAATCAGGATGGTGAGTTCAATGTGGGGCATGTGCTCCAGCACTGCTGCGTGCCATTGAGGTGCGCATTCAGGGCGCGGGGGCAGGTCGCCCGAACGGCCTTTGCCGGGGTAACAAAATCCCATAGGCATAATGGCAATGGACTCCACGTCGTAAAACTGCGCTTTATCTATGCCCATCCAGGCCCGCAGGTTGTCGCCGCTGGGGTCGTTCCACGGAATGCCCGTAGCGTGCACGCGGGTACCGGGTGCCTGACCAATGAGCAGCAGGCGGCTGTCGGGGTGCACCGCAAGCACTGGCCGCGGTTCAATATGGGCTTCGCAGATGCGGCACTGGCGGATGGTGTGGAGGAGTTCCTGCATGGGTGCCAAATTGCCCGGTTTAAGTGCCGGCACGTATAATTAGATCACTGAGGATACGTACGCTTTTGCACAGCCGTACTTTAGACTGACAACATTAACTTGCGAGCGCTTGTTCGGACAAAAAGCACAGTACATGCCCCCATTAACTCATGCATAGTAAATACAAGCCGTAGCAAACTAAGGAAGAATACCAATATGCGTTATCCGCATCTTCTGTACACCACCAATAGGCGTCTGAAGGATGATTCCATGCATCACAACATGCGCTTCCTCGTTCACAACAACCCTCATTTTCCCAGTATTGCCTTAGGCACTCCGAATGCGCTCTCCAATATTGTACATCGGCATCACGCATGCAACCGCCATAAATAGCGTCACACTGTTCCCAACTTGCACTTGGCAACTGAGCATTGAACTGAGTAGAGATGCAAAAAAAAGTGAGCATTGCGATCAAATACTTTTTCATATTTATTCTTTTTACTTGTTAAGGATTTCACGAATGAGTTCTTGTTGAATTTTTTCGTCTTCTTTGATGATCGGGTATTTTTCAACCAGTTTTTGGTACTCCGGATTGGCGGAGTACTTTTCCGGTTGCCGCAGGCTGAAACTTCGGCGAATTTTATCCGCCTTTATTTCCCGGGGCAGCGAAGAAGCATTGATTATGTGGGTTACACTGTCTACAAATGACGGATTGTATGAGCCATCTTCCAGAAATACCCTGATTCCAGATGGGCGCAATGCCACGATGGCGTTGTGTACCCTTTCGCTTTCACTTCTTAAAGAAACCACCATCGAACTATCGTAATGGTTTTGTTTCATAAACTCAAATAAATCCAAAGGGGCCACCTCGGAACGATCTGTTCGATAAGAAGCAGATAAAATCGATGATTTTGCGGCCAAAAATGCCTCCGATGACTTGATTTCATCGACCAGGCTGCTTTGGCTCGACTCCGGCTTACACTGCCACAAGCGCAGTAAAACACAAACAAACAATAGTTTTGGAAAATGGAAGTTTTTCATGTGCATGAGTTTTAAATTTGATGCAAAAAAAAAAAGAAGCCATTGATGCAAGAGCGCAAATAGAGATTAACCATTATTTAACATACGGTTCACTTGGCCGCTTGCAAAACGACGTTTGGGCAATGAACTCCAAAACAGTTAACATGTTAAAGTGTAGATAAAAACACTTTTTCGAAGCTGCCCATGCCTTTCCCTCTTCGTTTCTTCCATTTCTCCAATCGCTTACTGATTAGTCTACTAACGCTGGTTTTCATTTGGCTCCTGTTTGGGCAGATGGGTTGCTTCAGCTTCCGCACACCGGATGCAGCCTGGGCCGGCAAGTTTACCGAAAAAGGGCAAACTTTGCCGCCGCATTTCATAGACGTGGTTGGCCCTGAAAACCGCTCCGTACACGCGGTCTATGTATCGGCGTCTGACAGCCTCCCCTTGTTGCTTTTTGTGCACGGCTCACCCGGTTCGGCCGACAATTTCTGGACGTACTTAGCCGACACCAACCTGAGCCCAAAAGTGCGCATGGCCACCATGGATCGCCCCGGATTCGGGTATACCGACGGCTTTGGCAAAGCCGAGCGTTCTTTGGCCGCACAGGCCTTGGCCGTCAAAGCGGTGGTCGACGCCTTGTCGCCCACCCGGCCAGTGATCCTCTTCGGCCATTCCATGGGTGCGCCGGTCATCACGCGTTTTGCCATGGATTATCCAGGACAAACCGCGGGCCTGGTGCTGATCGGTGGCTCTGTAGACCCGGCCCTCGAACCCAACAACTGGTGGGAGCCGGTGCTGGCTGTGCCGCCCATGCGCTGGATCATCCCCAAATCGTTTCGGGCCAGCAACGACGAGATCATGGCGCTCGAAGACGAGTTGACCGATATGATGCCGCACTGGGAGGGTGTGCAGTGTCCCGTATTGTTGTTACACGCCGTCGATGACCGTTTGGTACCGGTGGGCAACGTAGATTTTGTACGCCGCATGGTGCCCGATTCCACTCGGGTGACCGCCTGGGTATATCCGGAGGGCGACCATTTTTTCCTGTGGACCAATCCAGGGAAGGTGCTGGAACCGCTTAAGGCATTTATAGATAAAATACAGGCCGAAGGGCAAATTAGTGTGCGATAGGACTATATTGTGGCGCAATAACCCACAACGTATGTGTATAACGGCAAGGTTGCAACCACGTGCATCGGTCTTTAAGTTGTTTTCTGCATCTATTTTTTGTTGTCTGGCCGGTTTTTTGCCCGCTCAAACGGGATTTGTATTTTCCGAGCACAAATCCCGGGTTGATATTCCGTTCGATTTCTCCAATAATTTCATGTTGATCCACCTGCGGCTCAACCGCTTGCTGCCGGTCACTTTTTTGTTCGATACCGGATCGGAAAGCAGCATCCTGACCCGCCGCGAACTCAGCGATTTCCTCCAGGTATCGTATGCACGCCGCTTTAAATTGCAGGGTGCCGATCTGGGCGATACCTTAGTGGCCTATTTGACGCGGGATGTGCGCGTAGACTTGACCGAACAGGTGGGTACCCCGGGTGAAGACCTGCTGGTGCTGGAGGAGGATTATTTTCGCTTCGAACAGTACACGGGCGTGCCGGTGTACGGTATTTTATCGGCGGTGCCCATGTCGGCATACCTCATAGAGATCGATTATGCCCGGCAGCGTCTGCGCCTGCACCGTCCAGATATGTTCGCACCTGCTGACCACGGTTTTGCCGCCATACCCATCGAAATACACCGCAACAAACCGTATGCCGTATTCAGGGTGGCCGTGGTGCCCGATTCCACTGTGGTGGTAAAACTGCTTTTAGACACCGGTGCAACCCTGCCATTGCTGCTTTTTCACAATACCCATCCCCTGCTGGCACCGCCTGCCCAAACCGTACCCAGCCACATTGCCATGGGCATCGGCGGATACCTGGAAGGGTATACGGGCAGGGTGGCGCGTATAGACATTGGGGCATTTACCCAGGAAAATGTAGTGGCTTATTTCCAGGAAATTGACTCCCTGCACCGCATCCAAAACCTGCATGGGCGTCATGGGTTAATTGGAAATCTGTTTTTTCGCCATTTCAAGGTAATTTTTGATTATCCCAACCAAACCTTGTGGCTAAAACCGGCCAAAAATTATGCAGAAGGATATGCGTTTGACCGCAGCGGCATGTACCTGATGAGCACCGGAGAACCCGATGGCGCGCTGCTGGTGCAATACGTAGTGCCCGGCTCGCCGGCACAGGAAGCGGGTATCCGGCGGGGCGACCAACTGCTCAAGGCCGGTGTACTGCCCGGAAAACCGGAAAACCTGGCGGCCATCAACCTGAAACTGCAAAAAAAAGCCGGCAAAAAAATCAGGTTGCGGCTGTTGCGCGACGGACAGGTGCTGGAGCAAAAAATTGTGCTGCGCGATCTGTTGTAATGTTACTCGTAGCGCAACGCCTCAATCGGATCGAGTTGCGCCGCTTTCATGGCTGGATAAAAACCGGACACCACGCCCACCAGCACACAAAGGGTCAGTCCGAGCAATATCCATCCCCAGGGAATCAGGAAACTGCCGCCGAGCAGGGGGGTTACAATGTTGCCGACCAGGATGCCCAGCACGATGCCCACCGCGCCGCCCAGCAGGCAAATGACCACGGCTTCTGTGAGAAACTGGGTGAGGATGCTGCGCCGGGTGGCACCCAGGGCCTTGTAAATGCCGATCTCGCGGGTGCGCTCCGTCACGCTCACCAGCATGATGTTCATCAGTCCGATGGCCGCCCCAAGCAGGGTCATGAGCCCGATGGCGATGGTGGCCAAACGCAGGTTGGTGGTGTTGTCTTTGAGGATAGACACCAGGCTGTTGGAGGTCAGCATCTCAAAATCATCGTCTTGCCCCGGACGCAGGCCCCGCACAATGCGAAACAGACCCGTGGCTTCTGACTGTGCCAGGTCCATGTCGAGGGGATCTTTTACGGCCACCATCACCTCGTAATTGGTGTTTTCGGTGCCGTATTGGGCTTTCACGTCTATCAGGGGGGCGTACACGGCCCGGTCTTCCGAGCTGCCCATGGTAGAGCCTTTGCTTTTGAGTACCCCTATGACCCGGTAGCGGCGGTTGTTGACGGAAATGAGCTGATCGAGTGCTTTTTCGGGCTTGTCTTTGAACAGAATCTTGACCATTTCCCGGCCGAGTATCGCTTTCGGCTGGCCGTCTTGTATTTCCATATTGGAAAAGTTGCGCCCATACTCCACATCCAAGCTCTTGATGGCCAGGTAATTTTCGTCAATGCCTTTGAGTACGATGTTGGGGTTGCTTTTTTCCTCGTTGTAAGAGACGGTAGACAAGCTGTTGCCAGTAAACGACACCGACACGGCGGCCGGGAAATTAAAGCGCTCCTTAAAGTCCATACATTGGTCATAGGAGATCACCTCGCCTATCTTTTCCCTTCGTCCGCCCCGGTTGCTTTGCACTTCACTCCATTTGCGCTCTATGGTAAAGGCGTTGGCCCCCAGGCCCGCCAGGTTGTTGGTGAGCGAATAGGTGATGGCGTCAATGGCCGTGAGAATACCCACAAGCGCCATGATGCCAAAAGCAATGATGAGCAGGGTGAGCACCGAGCGCAAAAGATTGGCGCGTATATTCTGGAGGGCTAAGGAGAGTATTTCTGAAAAAGGCATAAACAGTCACAATCTATTTAACCCGAAAACTAAGGCCAAACATCCACACCCTGTAAATTATTCGAAGCACACCAACATTTTATCGATGAAAGCAGACTAATCGATAACGATTAACCGACTAAAAGACCAACATTTGCCGACTGACCACCGTTTCACCCACCCGCATCCGATACACGTATTGTCCGGCGGGCAGTTGGGTGTTTCGGTAAGCCACCTGTTGCTCCCCGGATTCGAAATAGCGGTCGGCCGCCGTGTCGAGCAGTCTACCCTGTTGATCCAATACATCAATCACGACCCTGCCCGACTCTGGTAAGGTAAAGGCGATGGTGGTGAAACCCCGGAACGGGTTTGGGAAGTTGCGGACGGCAATGCCCTGCGCCGCGCTGGTGCTGTGCGTGCCGCTGATGGGCGCTTTGAAAATGGGCAAAATGTCGTACTGTTCAAACAAGAGGTCTTCGGTGTTTTCGATGCCAAACCAGTCTTGCAGCGCACTGGCGTACACCGAGCGAAAGTCGTATTGCATGGGCAAGTCGTCCGAAAGGTTCACGTCGGCGGGAATATTCGGATTGTCGCCGATGACCCCCGGGATCACGTTTTTGCCGAATACAAACAGGGGTGCGGCTGCGCCGTGGTCGGTGCCGTTGCTGGCGTTGGCGGCGATGGTGCGGCCGAATTCGGAGAAGGTCATGCCTGCAACCCGCTCATCTATGCCGAGCTTTTGCAGGTCGTCCTGAAAAGCTCCGATGGCCTCCGACAGTTGAAACAACAATTGGGCGTGTACGCCCTCGGTGTTCCCGAAAGTGCCGTCTACCTGCTCACTGTGGGTATCGAAGCCGTCGAGAGAAACGATGTAAATGGGTGTTTTGAGCCCGCCGTCAATCAGCTGTGCCACAATTTTCAGTTGGTCGGCCAAAAAGTTTTCACCGGCAGCCGGGTACTTGTCCGACAGGTTTTTACCCTGGCTGGCGGCACCTTTGATGGAGTTGTAATACACCTGAGCTTGCTGGGCAATGAGTCGGATGTAGCTCAGCTCGTCGCCATAAGGGGTGTTGGGTGCTGGCTCCACAATATCGTTGACAAACTGGTAGTAAGCGGTGGCGTCGCTGATGGCAAACCCCATAGGTCCGGCGCTGCTCATGAGGGCCAGCGAAATGACCGAGCCAATCTGTACGGCCAGCGGGTCGGGCATGTCGGCGCTGGGGAAGCCGTTTGGATAAGCGGGGTATTCAGACTGGAGGTAGCGGCCCAGCCATCCGGTTTCGATGTATTCGTTGGCATCCGAGCCCGACATCCAGATGTCGGTCGATCGGAAGTGGGAATAATCCTGATTCGGGTAACCTACGTTTTGCACAATGGACATCAGGCCGTCATTGTACAACCCCCGCATGTGGGTCATTTTGGGGTGAAAACCGCTGTTGGATACGCCCGTCAAGGGCAATACCTGGTTTTCGGGGATCAGCACATTCTGGCGAAGCTGCGCCAGTTTGCTGTATTGGTCTAAAGGAATGAACGTAGACAGGCCGTCGTTGCCACCGGTCAATTGCACCAGCACAAGCACCCGGTTGTACGGGTTTCCAGCCGCAGCAAGGGCCTGCAACAAAGGGAGTCGGGGCATGGTGTTCAGGGAAAAACCGTTGAACGGAAAGGCGGCAGCGCCCGCAGCCATACCTGTATATTGTAGAAATTGTCGACGATGCATGGGGGGAGGGGTTAGGCAAGTTGGAATTCGGGGAGGTTGAGGATGTATTTATGCAAAAAAGCGAGGCGGAACCAGACCGTATCGTAGGCCATCTGGTTGGAGGGGTTGTTTACGTAATCGTTCCAGGCGGTAGTCCAGTAGGCGTCATTGGCCTGGCCAGAGAGCAGGATGCTTTTGAGCAGGTTTTTCTTGACCGCCGAGATGGGCACAGGCAGCAGCAGGCGCAACATGTCGTCGAGCAAGGCATTCGGATCCTGCGGGTTGTCAAACTGAGCGGCAAAAGTGATGTGGTCAATTTTGAGCATATCGTTTTCCGTAGGGATGTTGGCTAAGGTGAGGGCATCGGTGTACACATTGCGGTTGCGCAGGGTGTCGCCCGTAATCCAGTATCGGTAGTATGCGGGCGACTGGCGGTACGCAGGCCAACCGGCTACGTTAGGCGGGTCGCCGGGCAGCATTTGCAGGGTTCCGGTAAAATAGTTGATGTACAGGCGCATGAGCCACTCGTCGTACAGCGTAGAGCCCGGCAGCGAAGTATTAAAATTGCGCAAGGTGCCCAGCACGTGGTCCAACGGATTTTTGATGTAGCAACCTGTGTTCAGGGCGTTGAAAAAATGCTCGCTTTTCAGGAGTGCTTCTACCACCGGACGGATGTCGTAGTTGTTGTCGCGGAAAATTTGCGCCAGCGGTTCAATGACGTTGGTTTCGGTGGCGGCGTCAATCTTGTAGTACACAAAAAAACGATACAGTTTGCGGCAGGTATAGAGCGCTACTTCGTTCTTCTGGAAAATCATATCGAGCAGGTCGTCCAACTCTGCGCTGCCGCTCAAATTGCCGTTGATGACCGTGCCATTATAAAACGCAGAAAACTTTTTCTGGCCAAAATCATGGTCTAAAGGATTGAAAAAGCTGCTGACGTCTGTGACGTTGATCCGCCAGCCCGTGAGCACGCGTGCGGCCTCCTGCACGTCTTCTTCGGTGTAATGGTCGGGGTTGTCTTTGCCAATGGTAAACAGTTCCTGCAGTTCGCGTGCGTAATTTTCATCTGGTGCCGAGGCCGAATTCAGATATCCATTGAGAAAAACAAGCATGGCAGGGTCGAGGGTTACGGCTTTGACCAGCGACTTGAAGTTGCCCAAAGCGTTTTGACGCAGCAATTGGTTGTGCTGGTAAAGGACGCGGCCAAAAAACACCGCTTCGGTGCGCACGGCGAAGTGATTATGCCAGAAAAGCGTCATTTTCTCCCGGATGTCGGGCGGTGATTCTACCATCAGGTTGATCCACCAGCCGCGCCAGCTTTCGATGCGATAGAACTCTACTTCGGCATTAAAATCGATCGGTGCAGTCACCCATGTTTCACCCGGTTTTACCACCGGATCGGTAAGTTCCGGATTGTTGTAGTTGTTGATCGGTGGAGCGGGCGGACTGGTCGGGACATCCAGCACCCGGTCTACCGCCGCATCCGCACCGCCGAGGGCTGCAAGGGCCTCCACCTGGCTTTTGGTGGCACCAAACGTGATGCGCCGTAGCAGGTGAGCCGCCTGTTCATACGCCCAAGGGCCATTGTATGGCGTGAGGCCACCTGAAATGGTCAGGGTGTTTGCTTCCGCAAATCCTTCATCCACAGGCAGAAATGCAGGTGCAGACTGCGGCGGCAGATGGTATTTTTGGGCAAATTTGCGAAAAAGATCGCGTCGGGTAAAAGTCGGACCGGCCATATAGCAGTGGTAAGGTGGTTGCAAACGGTTCAAAAAACAGATAATAAGAACGTGAATAGCATGAAGGACGCAATTCCTGATCAATTTGTTACTGGTAAAGTGTTAAATATTTCAGAAATACCTGCTTTTTTAATTCAGTTTTGTCGTTTTTAATGTGCATATTTGCATAAACCGCGTTAGTCAGTACAACACCAGCACCATGAAACAAAACATTTTTTTCGTTATTGCCCTGACCATTATCGGATGGTCTTGCAGCAAAACCGTGATGACCAATCGCTCGTCGCTCAATCTTATTCCTACCCAAAGCATCAACAGCCTCAGTGCGACCGAATACCGCACTTATCTAAGTCAAAACAAAACCCTCAAATCGGGTACCGAGGTAGATTTGGTGCGTCGGGTGGGCAACGACCTCCGGCAAGCAGTGGAAGTGTATTATAAAGCCACAGGTAAATCGAGCGAGCTACAAGAATTCGCCTGGGAATTCAACGTGGTAGACGACCCGAGCGTGAATGCCTTTTGCATGGCTGGCGGGAAAGTAGTGGTGTTTACCGGCATCCTCCCCGTTACCCAAAATGAAGACGCATTAGCCGTGGTCATGGGACACGAAATAGCGCATGCCTTGGCCAAACACAGCAACGAGCGCATGAGTCAGGGCATTCTGGCTAACATCGGACTGGTGTCGCTGGATGTCGCCATGTCGCAAAAACCCCGCGAAACCCGAGACGTGGTGTTGGCATCGGCAGGCTTGGCCACACAGGCTGGACTGTTGCTGCCCTTTAGCCGCAAACACGAATCGGAAGCCGACGAAATTGGTTTGTACCTGATGACCATGGCGGGTTATAACCCGAACGAAGCCGCCCCATTCTGGCAACGCATGGCCCAGGGCGGGGGCGCTCCACCGGAATTCCTCAGCACCCACCCTGACCCCGACAAACGCAGCCAGCGCTTGAAAGAATTGGTGCCTCAGGCCAGAACGTATGCCCAAAAATACCCTGTGCCCAACAGCTCAAAAAACTAAACCGACTGCTAAAACCGCACGCGTGGGTCAAGCCACGCATACAGCACATCGGCAAGCAGGTTGGCCGCTATGGTCACCCCGGCGCTGAGCATGGTAATGGCAAAAAGCACCGGAAAATCGCGTCCTAAAAATGCTTCCTGGGTCATGGAGCCCATGCCAGGTACCTGAAACAAGTATTCCAGCACCAATGCACCGCCAAAAATGGCCGGCAACACCTGCGCCAGCAAGGCGATTATGGGAAACAAAGCGCTGCGTACCCCGTGCCGCCACACCACAGTTGCCTCCGGCAAACCTTTGGCGTATGCCGTACGCAAAAACGGCAGGGAAAGGGTACGCACCATGCTGCTGCGCATTTGCAAGGCAAGCAGCGCGACTACGTGCAAACTCAGCGTCAATACGGGTAACAACAGCCGAGAGCCATTGCGCACTACCCAGACTGCAAACGGCTCTGCGTCAGACGCCCAGGGCTTGATAGACGAGCCTGAAAGCCAATGAAATCCCATACCCGGCGTGGCAAACATCAAAATCAACACCGTACCAAGCCAGAATGTGGGCATGGTGTACAGGGCCAATAACAGCGTTTGGCCCAGCCGATCTGACCAGGCGTCTTTTCGGCGCGCCAAGAACGTGCCCAAAGGAACCGCTACCCCAAAAGCCAACAGCATGGCCACGCCATTGATGGTGAGCGTTACGCACAAAGCGGCGTACAAAGCGCGGCCTACCGGACGACGGGTGACCACCGACCGACCCAGTTCACCGCGCAAAAAACCGCTTAGCCAGTGGTGATACTGGTTGTCGGTACCGTGCCATACCCAACGCACAGGCCACGGATTGCGCTGTATAGCGGATTCCCGAAGGGCATTTGCGGCCAAAAGGAGGCGTTGTTGTTCGTTGTGTATTGAAGAGAGGGGTGTCACCTCTTGCACGAGCTGAAGTACCTCGTCAATAATGGAAGCGCGCCACAAGATGTTGCCCTGTAGCCTCAGAGTGGTTGATGGAGCCAAAGTATCTGGCACGCGGTTCAGCGCCAAAAGCCATTCGTTTAGGGCCTTGTCATAAGCCGCAGTTGGTGCCCAAGCGCCGCTTTCAGTGGCCAATGCGCGCAAACGCATGCGCCGTTCAGGCGGAAAAATGCGGTGCATGGTATCGGAAAGGCACCCGGGTTGAATGGAAAAATAGAATGAAGCCTTGTCAAGGCCCAAATCCGCAGCGTTGGCGGCGTATAAGCGGGCCTGTTGCACCGGATCGTTGCTCAGACCGCTTTCGTCGCCATATAGATCGCGCACCGGATCGTGGGGACTAAGCTGGCTCAGTCCGAAAATCAACAGCGATACCAACCACAAAGTAGGAATAGACCAAAAAACACGCCGAAGCACATACTGAAACATGGATCAAAGATAAGCACCTGTTCGGCTTCTAATGGCTTAATGGCCGCTTTTTAACAATGCCGCCGCGCGTGTCTTTTACGCTGTGCATGGCCACAAACGCATTGGGATCCAGCTTGTCAATTTCATGTTGAATGCGGGCAATTTCCAATCGGGTGATGACCGTAAACAGGATTTCCGTTTGGTGCAAATCGCTGCGGTTGCCATGCCCGCGCAAGCCGGTATACATCGTGACGCCGCGTTGCATTTTTTGTACCAGCATCATGCGTATTTCCTCATGGTGCGACGAAACAATGGTGACGCCAATGTATTCCTCTACACCCTCAATGATGAAATCCATGGTCCGAGAGGCCACTAAGTAGGTCAAAATGGCGTACAACGCCACTTCAACGCTCAACAGCCAGGCAGCCACGCCAAAAATGAGGATGTTAAACATCAGAATGATGTCACCCACCGTCAAACCCGAATTTCGGCTGATGTAAATGGCGAGCACTTCCGTACCATCCAGTACAGCCCCTCCGCGTACCGCCAGGCCAATGCCCATGCCCAGAAAAAAACCGCCAAATGTGGCAATCAATAATTTGTCGTTGGTTAATATGGGGAAATGCACGGTGGCCACCACCAAGGCCAAACATACAATGGCTACAATGCTGCGCAGCGCAAATCGGGGCCCGTTTTGCCAATAGGCCAACACAATAAAGGGCATGTTGATCAGCAATATCCAAACCGACAAAGAGACGCCGCTGATTTTGGTCATCAACAGGGAAATGCCCGTTACGCCGCCATCAATAAACCCGTTTGGTATCAGAAAAGACTCCAGTCCAAATGCTGCAGCCATAACCCCCAGCCCTATAAACACCATAGACCGCAAGCGCTGCGCCCACGTGAGGCGCAACAGGTAATACGCTTTGGCCAAACGGTATCGGCTCACCGTTTCCAAGCGCATGACCCCCAGGCTGCTGCGCAAACCATAAGAAACCCACTCTTTGATCAAATTACCCGGCATGTATATTGGTTTCAATAATATATGAAAAGAATACTCTACACCGACTAACAGAGAAAAATTTGGGATGGTTTAGAATGATGTTGAATTCGGAAAAATATGCCGACGGACACCTTACCGCACCCGACCCAGCCCCAGTGCCTTGAGCATCCATTTTGGCAGCGAAGCCTCCGGGCGGCTGCGCTTGCGCAAATCGAGATACCAGCCTATAGATTTGATGACGGGAATCTTGTGCGTTTCCACAAATTCGATGAGTGTGCCGTCGGGGTCTTCAATGTAGGCGAAATACCCTGCCGCTTCCCCCATGTCGAAACTGCCACTGGAATCCACTGTAAACGGATGGCCCAGGTTTTGGCAGTGTTGTTTCATCTCTGCCATGCCCATGATGTCGAAACAGAGGTGTATAAAGCCTAAATCGCCCCAAAAACGGTCTTGAAACAGCTTTCGCGGGGTATGGTCCAGCGCTTGTACCAGCTCGATTTCGGAGGCGCCGAGCAGTTGGCTGAACGCGCCCCGGCGTGGTTGGCTGTGGCGAAGCAGTACCCGGCGGAAGCGACCAGTGCCGCCAGAGAGCCCCATCCAGTCTTCACAAGGCCCTGTTTGGTCGTACACTACGGTGTCGTATCCGAGTACGTCTTTGTAAAACCGGACAGACCGGTCCACATCTGACACCCCTATGAGGGCACCATACACGCCACCGGTAGGGTAGGGCAGGTTTGTTGCAAACCACTCGTCTGCTTCCACCATGTCGAACACATTGCCCCAGGGGTCGCGTATGTGAAAATGTGGCTTGCCGTCGGGACGTGGTGCCGGATTGGTCAGCACCTGTACGTTTCTGTGGCGCAGGAAATGGAAGGCATCTGTCGCCGATTTGCACTTTATTTTGCCGATGTGTATGCCCAGATCGCCCAATTGGGGTTCGAAGGCAGGAGGCACGGGCGTTCGGCTGGTGTATTGCCATATTTCCATACCACCGCCACCCTGCAGGTTGAGGGCCAATATAGCATGCCGGCTGCGGGGCTGGCCGCCAGTGTACGGCAACATCAGTCCCGCTTCAGCCGCTTCCTCGAAAATGGGCACGTCCATGCCAATGTGCTGCCTGTACCAGTTAAAAGCCGCGTGAACGTCGGATACCCCGATGCCGATTTGTTGAATGCCAGAAATAAACATGATCAGTTTGAGTAAGATCGAAAACGCATCTGGAACACGCCCAGCATGGCTTCGCGGATGATGTGAAGGGACATTTTTGATTGCCCTTTTTCGCGGTCTTTGAAGGTGATGGGCACTTCTTTGATCCGGAAACCGAGCCGGTAGGCCGTGTATTTCATTTCCACTTGAAAGGCGTAGCCAATAAAACGGATGTTGCTCAGATTGATGGCTTCAAGCACTTCGCGCCGGTAACACACAAATCCGGCGGTCGGATCCGCCACAGGCATCCAAAGAATCAGGCTGGTATACATAGATGCTCCGCGCGACAGGATAATGCGGTCCAAAGGCCAGTTTTCCAGTTTACCGCCCCGGCAATACCGCGAACCAACCGACAGGTCGGCACCATCGTCTCGGCAGGCAGCCAGCAAGCGCATCAAATCCTTCGGATCATGTGAGAAGTCGGCGTCCATTTCAAAGATATACGCAAAATGATGCGACAAACCCCAGCGGAAACCGGCGATGTAGGCGGTGCCCAAACCCAGCTTGCCACTGCGTTCCAACAGGTGCAGCGTATTCGGGTAATGGGTTTGCTGAAGTTGCCGAACAATAGCGGCAGTGCCGTCGGGAGAACCATCGTCGACAATCAGTATCTCAAAGGGTTCGGATAACGCAAAAACAGCCCGAATGATGGCTTCCACATTCTCGCGTTCGTTGTAGGTTGGTATGATAACTAGTGCTTTGGACAATCGGCGGTGAAATTGAAAAAGGACAGTAAAGCTGTCTTCAATTTGGTTGCTGGCAGTTTAAAACAGAAAAGCAATGCCAAAGGACGACACAGAAATGATTAACCCGTACATGAATATGTTGTAGCAGTAACTGAGGTACTCGTATTTTTGAGCCAATACGATGCCCAGAAAATAAAGGTCTTTGCTCATGGAGCCGTAGAGATACTCTGGATCTTTGAGCATTTCGTTGACGCCCCACTGAAATTCTTCCAGCGGCATGTTGTGGAAATTACCAAAAAACAGCAAGTTGGCCGTCCGGTTAACCACATCTTCCCGCGCTACTTTGCCCTCGGTCACTTTTGGTCGGGTGCTCAGTGTGGCAAAAATCATGGATAACAGGCAGGTCAGGGTCAGCAGCCCGGTAGGGATGATCAGGCGCAGATCCGGGTTGTCTTGCAATTTGGGGAGCAGGTTCGACGCCAGAATGGATATGACGATCACATTGACCGACAGCATAAGGTTGGCCTTGCTGTCGGCCAGCGAACTCAGGTTGGTGTGGGTTCTGTATGTGGTGCGGTACATGGTTTCCACGCCGCGTCCAAAGCTGCTTATTTTCAATGCCATTTCTTCTTCGCGCAAAAACTTGCCAATTTCTTTATTGTTGCTCACGTCGTCGAACAATTCAAGTTCTTCAACGGTTGGGGCTTTATCGGGGCTCAGGCGGCGCTTTTGTTTCAACAGGCGCTTGATGTGTTTTGCTTTGCGTTTGTTGAACATTTCTCGTGCCACCACGGTGTGGTATTCGTGGCGCAGCATAAAATCCAGTTCAAACTCAATCCATGCCTGCTCGCTCATCACCATTTCGCGGGTCAGTATAAACTCCTGCCGCAGTTTGCCGGTTCGATCCCAGTAGGTTTCCATACCAAGGTGGCTGAGGTCGGCATCGCTGATGATCTCTTCCAACAGGTTTTGCGGGGCTTGGGGCACTTTTGTGGCGCGGATCATGCCAAAAACCCGCTCCAGCTCTTCGTCTGCAATTTTTCCACGCAAAAACCGCTCGGCATGGTCACAGCTGCGCTCTTCGTGTCCCTCGGGGCCAGTGGCGTAGCCAGTGTCGTGAAACCAGGTAGCCAGTTCCAACAAAGCCATGTCATGCACGCCCAATTGGCAACCTTCGCCAATGGTTCGGGCAGCCGCTACGGTTTGTACGGTATGTTCCAGGTTATGGAAAACGTATTTAGGCTCAAAATGCTGCTCAAAAAACTCGGAAATAAACGTTTCCGTTTCTTGCAATACAGTAGAAAGTGATGTCATATACATGCGCTTTGGCAGGCAAATGTACGGAATATGTGATCAACGAAAGGGCTGAATCCCCATCATGCGCCATTCCTCGTCTGTTAATTTAATATCGTCAGGCCGAATGGCTTCCACCAAATCGGTCAAACCCGGGAAAACCACGCCGTTTCGGTGTAAATCACGGTAATCTTTAAGCAAATATTCAAACGCTTCACCAGGCGAGCTGAAGCCCCGCAGGAACGCAAAATATATATCGATGGCTTTGCGCCGGTCATGGGGGCGGTTTCGCAGCCAATAGGCGTGGGCAAGATTGGTTTTCAATATGGCAGCATTGGGGTATTGCGGATACTGCATAACCACGTAGCGGTCGGCATCCAAAGAGTATCGGATGGCGCGCGACAACCGGGCACTATCCAATGGCTGCTGAAACAACAGGCAGTAGGCCATGTTTAAATGGGCATCTAACCATCGGTTTTTCCACAAATCAGGCGCATCAAGCATGTTTACTTTGGCTTCTGAAACCGCCAGCAGGCGCTCGCAATGAGACAAGGCAAGGTGCCAGTTGTCAACAGCATACGCCCGCGGAAAGGCCAGCAGGTGATGCTGATACGCCATCTCTAAACTGTCTAATTGCGGATTATATGCACTGATTGCGCTGCTTAACTGCCGACCAAACACCTCAATACTGTCGGTGCGTTCAGGCAAAACACGGCCTAATTGCTCCAAATCAGACATTACTTTTCCGTACACGGCTTCATTGTATATGCCTTGTTCACCCTTGTAACCGGCAAGGGCAGTGCTGTAATGGCCCTCCAGCAGTTCTGTGTGGGCAAAATAGTAGGCATTGAGCCCGCCCGGCAGGGCCGGATCAGCTATTTCAAAAGCCAAACGGGCATCCTGGGGCTTGCCCATCAACAAAAAAGCACGGCCAAGTTGCTCATACAAACCTGCTTCCAGATCGCTTCGCAACCGTTTGATCTCAAAAGAGTCGCGGACAGGCCGGATAAGGTCGTTGTAATTTTGTATGCTTTGCAGGCAAAGTGCCTGGGCACCTGCGCCGTTGCCGGTGAGCAACTTGCGCTCAATCAACCGATTTCGGGCAAGAATCAGCCGCTCCAGACGCTGTTTTTCTGCGTAGGCATCGGGAGCCGGTTTTTCGAGCAGTTCAATAGCCCGGATGAAGTACGCTTCTGACGGGGGCATGTTTTGTTCAAATTCACCCATGAGTATGTACACACCCGACAATTGACGCGCTACCTGTTCGTATAATCTATTGTTTATGGATGAATTGCGGTTAAACAGGAATTGCTGCGCATTTTCCAGAAAACGAGCGCGTTCGGCGGGCCTGCTGAACGTTTTGGCGTGGTACAGCTCGCGCAGCAGACTGTACGTATTGGCCTCTGCAGGGGGCAGCCATTTGGTCAGGCTTGCCGGCAGTCCGGAACACAAAGACGGTGGCGAGGAAAAGTCGGATAAAGCCGCACAGGCGCATGCCAATTGTTCGGGTTCCAGGAGGTCGTACTCCGCCAACTGCACAAAATCCTGTTCGAGGCGTTTCATCGATTCCTCGAACAGGTAATCCTCAGGGGCTGCTGCGTAGCGCTCGCCGATCCACTGCGCATACCCCTGAGCCGCTTGGGGCAAATTGTTTTTTAACAATGCCGTGTGGGCGTCGGCCAGCACCACTTCATCGGGTTTGTCAAACTGCTTGTTCACCAATTGGGTCACCTTGACCGCTTCATCCGTCTGGCGGCGCAGCAACAATTTCCAATGGAAATCTCGGTACATATCAATCATGGTGTTGCGCAAGGCGCGCTGCCCACCCGGATCAAGTCGCTCATACAAGGCAAAAGCGCGCGCGCAATATTCCCGCACCGCGCCAATGTTGTTGCTGTTTAAAGCTTGCTCGCGGTAAAAATCGAAAAATGAACGAATAAGGGGGAGGTCATTCGAATTAGCCAGGCGTTCAAAATTACCGGGGTATAACAACGCGCGCTCCAGGTTGAGGTCGCGAATTTGCACGGGTTGAAAAGCAACCATGGGCCGCTGGCTGCTGATGAGCGCTGCGCGGATGCTGTCGGGATGGAGCCAACGCTTGTACACATAGTCGTCCGATAGTTGGTATAAACAGTGCGCATCGGGGGCTATGCCCAGGTCAAATGAATTGAAAAATTGTGCTCCGGCGGGTTTTACGAGGTGAAAGCGCCATTGGCCAGTCGATAAATCCCAGAACACTATGGAACCATCGTTGTATTCCACTGCAAGCGCCGTCTCATCGGGGGTAAACAACATTTTGCGTACAAGCCGATAGTTGTAATTGTTGAGGCGGACCTTCTCGTCGAGTAAGTTGTCGAGCGCAAACAAGCGAATTTCGCTGCCATCGGTAAATGCGGCTAACCGTCCGGAGGAGGAGACGCAGATTTGTTCGATGAAAAAACTGTGCAGGCGTACCACCGGCAGTTTCTCGTCACGGCTTTCAGGGTTCCAAACGCGGGCCAGGGTTTGCTGCGCCTGATTGAATGCCGTAGCCAACTGCTGCACCACCAGATATTGCCCGCCTGGTATGGGGGCCACTGCGGTGAAATGACCAGGCAACTGGTGCTCTATTTTTCCGGTGACCAGATCGCGCACCACCAGTTCGCTTCGGGCAGAAGCATAGATCAGTTTTTGGGTGGTGGCGTCAATGGCCGCCGCACTTTCTGTTTGTATAAATGGCGCATATTGCACCCGCCGTATGTTGTGCACATAATCAAATGCAACCAAGGTGTCTTGTTCTGTAGCATACAAGGCCCAGTTGTTATTCATTGATAGCAGCGTCAGGTTGCCCGCTTCCGGGAGGGGCACATACTGCGGATTTTGAGGTTGATCCAGCGGGGTAATGTTCAGTTGCCGGTTTTGCAAGAGCCCTAAATTTTGGGTGTTGGTATTCAAGGCTCCGCCATTATTTCGCCCAATGGGGAGGGCCATTTGCTCGGCGGCATCTTTGAGTGCCCAAAGTTTGAGCATGCCTTCATCGTTTATGGCGGCAAAAAAATGTCCGTCAGATGAAAATGCGCCTGAGTGCAAGGTGAATATGTCTCCAGGTTGTAAGTGGGCGCTGTATTGAGGCTGCCCGTCGCGTAAGTTGCGCACCAAAAGATTGTCGCTCCGTGAAGAAGCATGGCCAAACGCCTCGCGCAGGGAGCTGCTCCCGGTCGATTCGTCTAATTCAATAAAATGAGCCGATAAGCCCAGGCCGTCGGTGTATGCCATAGGTGTACCTGCCAGCATCACCTTCCCCCAAATGGTATCTACCCCAACGGGTATCGGACAGTACATGGCTGCGGTGTCTGTTTGCACCACCATGCCCGGCATGTCTGGCAACAAATACCGTTTTTGCGTTTGCAAGTGCTGAGGCAGCAACAACGCGATGCGGCGCAGGCGTGTTTGGGTATTCAGATCCCATAATTCATAACGGTCTTTGAATCCTACCCAAAGTTGGTTTTTATGCATGTTGAGCGACAACACATCGCCGCCGTCTATGCAATTCAGTGCCACCCGATCCGGGGCTTTTCGCGCACCGCCTTTACGCGTACCCGACATAAACAGCAGGTCAAGTTCTACCACATTACGCGCTTCTGTATCCCAGTAATAAAAACGATTTCCCTGGTCGTTGAAACAATGGGCCTTGGTGTCGGGCACAGCAAAATGGTGCTGTACCGACGGGCTTTGCCACAGCAGGTATTCATTTTCAGCAGCGAAAAGCAACACACCTTCATTAGAGGGGGCCTCCATCCGAACGTAGTTATCGGGTATGGGTACAGAGGGTATAGGGGTAAACGTTTCTGCGTTCCAGCGGTACAAGCGGTGCTCCAGAGGTGCAAATACAAGGAGTTGTGCGGAGGCTGCCTGGGTGGTAAAATGGATAAAACTGTACTGCTCCAGGTTTTCTTTTAACTGGTAGCAAAAAGGTGCCTGCAGGGCCTTTCCCCCGAGCAATTCAGCGTGTTGCTCGGGCGAAAAGTACCAGGCGTCGTACATGGCTTGAAGGCACTCAGCGTTGTTTTCCAAAGCCGGTGCCACATATTCGTTTGCAAAGTCTGCTAATCGGTACGCCATAGACCGGTCTGAGGCTTTCAAGAGGTTGCGGGCTTGCGCGGCGAGGTTGGAGGCAATGGCATGTCGCTCGCGGCGTACGGCCTTTTGCTCGCTGGCACGCAGTTCGTCTTCGGCAGCTTTGCGGCATGCTTGAATTCGATCGTCCATGTCGGACCGCAGCGTTTGGTGGGCGTCATCGCAGCTTTTGGCTGCGCGGTAGAGGTTCACCGCATCGTCCCAGCAACTATCTGCAAACGCCCGATCGGCTTCTGCGCGGGTCATTTGAAAGCAATTGGGATCGATGTTTCGAAGGTATGCCCTGCTGTACACATGGCTTCTTCGGGGTACTTCGCCGTTGGTAGTGGGTATGCGCGCGCGCTCCAGGGCACGCAGGGCCTGTGCGATGAGCACTTTCAAGTCATCGCGCAGTTGCTGATCGTCCGGGAAATCCGGACAATCGGCGGCCTTGTTGAATGCCTCCAGCGCTGTTTTGTGGTTGCCGCTTCGACGGGCTTCCATGCCTTGTTCCCAGTACACTTCATAGCACGGCGGAGGGCCGGGCACCCGGTTTTGCGGCGTGGTGTTTTGCTGCCAGTAGACGGGTGCACCGTACTGCTGCTGTTCCACCTGCGCGTGGAGCATGGTGGTTGCACCCGGAAAAAAAAAGAAAAGACAAAAGGCCGGAAAACGCATATCAGATTAAGTTGGGCACTATGATCCTACAAAAGTAACCCAAATTTACAGAAAATCAACATCAACGGCATACGGATAACCCATCAGATACTCCAAAGCCCTTTGCACGGGCAGGTCTTCAAATACCACAGCGTGCAGGGTATCGGTTATGGGTGCCCTCAATTTGAGGTGTCGGGCCAATTGGTGCGCAATGCGCAAGGTGCGCACCCCTTCGGCCAGTTCGGTCATGCTCTCCCGGATGTCAGAAGCACGCTCACCCTTTGCAAGGCGCATGCCGAAGCTGTAGTTTCGGCTGTTGGTACTGGTTGCTGTGGCTACCAGATCGCCAATACCCGCCACACCCATGAAGGCTTTGCTGTCGGCCCCCATGGCGTTGCCAAAAAAAACCATCTCGGCCAGGCCGCGTGCAATCAGCAAACCCTGAATGTTTCGGCCCAAACCCAAGCCGCCCAAAATGCCTGAACCCAGGGCTACTATGTTTTTTAGTGCGCCAGCCAATTCAGCACCCAGGAGGTCTGATGAACCAAAAACGTGAAAGTTGGGGCTGTTTAGCGCTGTTTGTCCCGCCTGGATGACTTCCTTGAACCTGCTGGCCACTACAGTAGCTGCTGGCTGCCCGGCCAGAATTTCCATGGCTAAGTTGGGCCCCGACAGGCATCCTACGCGCACCACACAACTCTCCTCTCCAATCACTTCGCTCATGGTGCGCACGTTGGCACGGGTAAGCATGACGTCCGGGTGATCTAAATCCGCTTCTTTGAGGCCCATTAGGTCAAACCCCTTTGTGCCGTGTATCACCATGTGGTAGGGCCTCAAAAAAGGCGAAATCATTTGAATGGTGCTGCGAAAAGCGGTTGAGGGGACAATCGGGAACAACAAACTACAGCGTTCGGCTATTTCCTGGGGGTCGTGGGTCGCCCGGATTCGGGGCGATAAATGTTGCTCTAAGTGCCGGTGCGTGGTGTTAATGGCCTCAACCGTTTCTGCTTTGCGGCTAAACAGCATCACGTCGGCGTGTTGCGCCAACAAATTGGCTACGGCCGTACCGAAGCTGCCGGCTCCCAATACGCCTACAGGGCTCAAAGGTGCATCCATGGCGCAAAGATAACATAACTACGGCTCCAGCACCTTTTTCCACAATTCATTGCCCTTATTGTCGAACACCGAAACCGTCAGCACGCGCGCGGTGCGTGGGCCACTGAATTGCAACAGGGCAAAGTTGTGCGTATTGACCAGCGTTCCTTCTACCCGGTGGGCATTTTGGGTTTTGGTGGCCGCGTCTGTAAACGATCCTGCGGTGAGCGAAGAACAGGTGAGGTCGTACACCTTATTCCCCTTTTCGTTGGTGAGCATGCTGAGTTCGGTGAAATGCGGATCTCCGTCTACAAATACCACGCCTTTGATGTTTTCGCGCGCTATGTGCGCCAGAAGAAGTTCTCTTTCGGCCGGAAACAGGTTGAAATAACTTTCGTGCGACGGGTTGGTGGTGAGCACTTGCCCGCCGATAATCACCATTTTGAACGGCGATTTGCTGGCGGCGAGGCCCTCCATCAACCAGGCTAATTGCTTTTCGCCCATGAGCGTGCGCGGACAGCTTTCGCAGTCGTTTGCCGTTCGGAAATATCGGTCGTCCAACAGGAAAAAATCGATGTCGTTGTATTTAAAAAAGGTTGTGATGCCTTTTTGGCCCTCCAAACCGTAAGTAGGATTGCCCCAAAACGCGCGAAACACCTCCCAGGCAGTTTCTTTGTGAGGCCAGGTGCGGTCGCTGTCGTTGGGGCCATAATCATGGTCGTCCCAAATGGCATACTGGCTGCATCCGGCTATTAAGGGCTGGAGTTCGGGTTGCGAACGCGCGTGGGTGAAGCGGTGCAACATGCCGGTGCGGGTAGACCAGTCGGGTTCGCGGTAGTAGGTATTGTCACCCAGCCACAACATCAAGTCCGGTTGTTTGGCGTGAATGCTGTTGAAAATGAAAAACTCGCTGCCATACGGCTTGCCGGGTCGGTCGTATTGTTCTTCACTGTCGTACGCACAACTGCCAGCTGCCACCGTGAAGGCTGGCGGATCAGTGCGGTATTGCCACAGGGTTTGGGTTTTGAAACGGGTTTCGTACGGGCGTTTGATTTTGCGGCCGTTGATGTGCAGGTCGTAATGATACGTACGGCCCGGCTCCACCTCATTGGCAATGCATTTGGCCGTGAACCCCGTGGTGGCCGCTGTCCGGACCTTTTCCGTCTTGTGCTTTTTGGCACCGGTTGTCATTTCCCGATAGGTAAAATGCACCTTGGCAGATTTTTTGGTCTGCGCCCACAACAACACCTCCCTCATGTCGGCATAGCCAACCATAGGGCCGGATTGCAGTTGTTTTTGAGCAGAAACCGCGTTTGTTAATAATAACAAAGCGATTGTGAACAGGAGAAAGCGGGTATTTTTCATGGTCGGCATCATCTTTAGGATAAATTGGAGCGAAGATAGAATGCCTTGAACTTAGACGGTGCTGCTTAACATAAAAGTCATATTGCTTCTTTTTCTAAGCTTTTCAACACTATTTTCATTATTAACAAAAATTAATCAACCAAAAACTTGACTTTTTGAAAAATAAATCTGTATATTGCGTCATTATCTTAATCAATAAAATCGTTTCGCTATGGTACTCCGCACTTTTCTATTTTTACTGATGATTGCCGTTTCTGTTTCTGGCATGGCTCAAAACGGAGAGCAGATTTTTTCCAAATCGTTCCATGCCGATGGCAAAAGCCACTTGCAACTTTACCTTCCCGGCCCGGTCGATTTAAAAGTATGGAACGAAGCGAGCATACGCGTAGAGATCGGTGTTACGTTGCCCGGAGGCAGCCCGTCGCTGGTCAAAGAATTAGCCAACGCTGGCCGGTACAACATGGTGTCAACCACTCAAAATGACCTGTTGCGCATCGATGCGCCCAATGCGCAAAAACAAATTCGACTCAAGGGCCAGCCTGCTCAGGAAACGTACCGTTTTATCGTGTACCTCCCTTCAACTATGGAGGTTGACATCCTGCCGGTCAATCAGTTGGCCGCTGCACGGGTGCCACAAAACTAACATCGCCATTACGCGCTAAGCAACCAGGTCCAGCCCTTCCAACAACACGTTGCAGGCCTCTTCAATTTGCGCGTTTGAAATGATCAGCGGTGGTGCAATGCGCAGGCTGCGGTCGTTAAACAAAAACCAGTCGGTGATTACCCCACGCATCAGGCAATGGGTAATCACCGTTTGTACTTTTTGGGCGTCGTCTAAGTCCACGGCCATCCACAATCCGGCACTGCGCAGTTCTTTGATGGCGGGGTGCCTCAGTTTGTGCCGAAACAAGGCTTCTTTTTCGGGTATAGCTGCTATCCAGGGACCGTTGGCGAGTTCGTTCAACGTGGCATGGGCCGCAGCGGCCGACACCGGATGGCCCCCAAATGTGGTGATGTGCCCCAGCGGCGGGTTGTTTGACAGGGTAGACATCAAGTCGGTCGAAGCCATAAAGGCACCGATGGGCATACCTCCGCCCAAACCTTTTGCCAGCAACAGCACATCGGGCCGTACCCCATACGCTTCAAAGGCAAACAGATGCCCCGTGCGCCCGCAACCGGCTTGTATTTCGTCGAAGATGAGCAGGGCCCCCGTCTCATCGCAACGTTTCCTTAAGGCTGTTAACCATTCCGGCCTTGGTAACAATATACCCGATTCGGCCTGCACCGTTTCGACAATGACGGCGGCAGTGCGCAGCGTGATGTCGTTGAGGCACCAGTCGCAGTTGAAATGGATGTGCTTGATGCCGGGCAACAGGGGATGGTAGGGGAGTGTAAAATCGGTGGGCCACATGAGGCTTGCGGCACCTTGTGTGCTGCCGTGGTATGCATAACGGCAAGCGACAAATTCTGCCCGACCCGTGGCGCGCTTGGCTAATTTCATGGCGCCTTCGGTGGCTTCGGTACCCGAATTGACTAAGTACACTGAATCGAGACCCGGCAGCAGCGTGCTCAGGAGGGTGGCCAGGCGCACCTGCGGCGAAAGCACGTACTCTCCATATACCATCGTGTGCCAATATTTGCCTATTTGCTCCAGCACAGCGGCCTCTACCGCCGGGTGCCGATGGCCTAAGCTGCTCACGCCAATGCCCGCTATGAGGTCTATGTAGGCTTTCCCCTGTGTATCGTACAGGTAAACACCCTCTGCCCGCTCAATTTCCAGTGCAAGAGGAGCGGGCGATGTTTGGGCTACGTGTTGTAAAAATAGTTGTCGATGTGTGGGCATGGGATAAAAATAGCGCAATACTACCGATATGCGGCATAACTTTGTTCAACAATGATGAGAACAGTTGAAACCCATAGCGGTTTTTTTGCGTTCTTCAATTATACGCGTAAAGCTCCTGAATTCCTCATCCAGCTCTCCTGACCATGACTGCTCAAGCGCTTTTGAAAAATGACCTGCTGCCACTAACCCTGGCGCATACCGGTAAAGAAGCCTTTTACTGGATGAACGACTGCCATGTGCAGCACCTTCCTGTGGTGCATGAAAAGAAATTGGTAGCTGTATTGTCGGAGGAAGACCTGTTTAACTATTCCCTGTTCGATAGCTTGGCTACTCATGATTTTTCGCTGATGACACCGGTGTTTGTCAGGCCAGATGATCATGTGTTTGACATCATTCGGGTCATGGGCGATCACCGCTTGAGTACGGTACCAGTGGTCGATGAAAACGGTAACTACTTAGGGCTGGTGTCGCAGGGCGATGTACTTCGGTTTTTTACCAACTGTGCCTCGTTTTCAGAACCAGGCGGCATCATCACCTTGGAAATTGCCCCCCGCGATTTTGAAATGAGTGCTGTATGCCGATTGGTAGAAGAGGAAGACGCCCGGGTATTGAGTGCTTTTGTCACCTCCAGCCTGCAATCGGATACGGTGGAAGTAACCCTGAAAATTAACCGCACCGACATCAGTCGGGTGGTTGCATCCTTAGTGCGCCACGAATATTACATCAAACAAACCTACGGGTTCGATCAGGCAAAAGAAGGCTATCGCGAGCGGTATGACTCGCTGATGCATTACTTGAATATTTGATCGGGTTTTACTGTCCTTGCCCGAGTGTGAAACCGGGCGCCCCGTCAAAGGTGTACAGGTTTTCGGTTTTAATCACATCCAGACCGGCATGGTGAATCATGTCAAGGAGTTGAAGGGTTTCTTTGAAAGTAGAAGCGCTTAACTGCGGGTCTTTAAACCGGCAACGCCAGTGGTCTGTACAAAAAGTTGCGGCGTGACCATGCGGGTACACTTTTACGCCACGGTTGGTAATCATAGTGAGCTTGAGGTTCCCAACAGCTATGTTTTCCATCAAATTGCCCAGCACATTTGCATTTCTCCCAGTCCAGTGGAGGAATACATCTATACCTACCAATGTTTTTTCACAAGGATGGCGCGCCACAACTGTTGGTACGACAATGCGACGGCCAGCATTTTGACTAAAATCCGGGGATTTTAACAGTATTGGGTGTTTCCCCAAGCGGTCAATGACCGCGTCAGCAAATGCCTGTGTACCTACTTTCTGTGTGCTGTGGCGTTCCTGAAACACGTCGCCTGTGTGCACGCCATCCTCAAGGGTTTTCAACCAGGCATTTTGGATGTTTGCGGCTGCTTCGGTCTGACCAATGTGCAACAACATTTGAACGGCAGCGAGCAACAAACCGGATGGATTGGCTAAATCTTTACCGGCAATGTCGGGAGCGGAACCGTGGATTGCTTCAAATAACGCAAAATCAGCGCCGATGTTGGCGGAACCCGACAACCCAACCGATCCGCTCACTTCTGCTGCGATATCAGAAATGATGTCTCCATATAAATTCAAGGTGACTATCACATCAAACCGTTCAGGGTGTACGGCCAATCGGGCAGCACCTATGTCAATGATCATGTGCTCTTGCTCAATATCGGGGTACTCGGCACCAATTTCCCGAAAAATGCGCGAAAACATGCCATCGGTGAGTTTCATGATGTTGTCCTTGCTCATACACGTCACCTTTTTTCTACCGTGCATGCGCGCATATTCAAATGCGTAGCGGATTATTTTTTCAGATCCGGGCACCGACACCAATTTCAGGCATTGAATCACTTCATCGGTTTGCCGGTGTTCTATGCCAGCATACAAATCTTCTTCGTTTTCACGGATGATGACGACATCCATTAACGGATGTTTGGTGTCTACAAACGGGTGATAGGTTACATTGGGCCTGACATTGGCAAAAAGCCCAAGTACTTTACGCAGGGTTACGTTCAGGCTTTTGTAGCCAGCGCCCTGGGGTGTTGTGATGGGCGCTTTGAGCAGTATTTTTGTCCGTTCCAGGGAGGCCCAGGCTTCGTCCGGTATGCCAGAGGTGTTTCCGCTGAGGTACACTTTTTCTCCCACTTCAATCATTTCCGGAGCGATATGGGCACCAGCAGCCTGAAGGATACGCAATACTGCGGACATGATTTCCGGCCCGATGCCATCCCCTTGTGTAATGGTGACGGGCACTGCTTGTGTTGAAGCGGATGCATAGAGGGGTGTGGTGAGTGCGCTGTTGGTTTCTGACATGTGAAGACAGTTTAGCTTTTCCGCGCAAAAGTACAACTATTAACCAAGAGTGCTATGTACAAACAGTGATTTTTTTCAAGCGGGCGTTTGTTTATCCCAATGGAACCCGAGTGCGAGGGCCGGTAACCACAAGTGTTCTTTGAAGTTGACCACGCGGTTGTCGATCACCTCTATGTCTTCATTTTCAAGCAATTCCTGCATCAAAGTGGGAGTGGCAAAATGGTTTCGGCCGCTCAGTTCGCCTTTTCGGTTGAGTACCCGGTGCGCCGGTACGCCTGGTTGAGCAAAAGCGTTGTTGAGGGCCCAGCCGACCATGCGAGCCGAGCCCAGTGCCAGGTAGTCGGCAATAAGGCCATAGGTGGTTACTTTTCCACGGGGTATATGGCGGGTTACGGCGTAGACGCGGTCGTAGTAAGTCATTTGAGTGGAAGAGGCCTGGTATTAAACGGTTGAATTATTGGAGGCCGCATTGGTCAGTTGCACGTATTCTTCCCAGCTTAGGGTTTCAGGTCTTTTTTCAAAGTAAGGGTTTTCCATGAGGAATTCAGGGTTAAAAAACGGCTTGAGGGTGTTGCGCAGCATTTTGCGCCGTTGGTTAAACGCGGTTTTGACGATGGTTCGAAACCGTTTTTCATCGCAATCCAGCACAAATTTTTCCTTCCGGGTAAGTCGAATGACGGCCGAAAGCACTTTTGGGGGCGGGTTAAACGAGCCGCGCTCCACCGTGAACAGGTACTCTGTGTGGTACGATGCTTGCAACAGGACACTGGTTATGCCGTATGTTTTGGAGCCCGGGGGGGCCACCACGCGGTCGGCCACTTCTTTTTGAAACATGCCTACCATTTCGGGCACCTGCTCGCGCTCGTCGAGCATTTTAAATAGAATCTGGGTAGAAATATTGTACGGAAAGTTGCCGATGAGCACATACGGTTCGGGGCCCATGAATGCCGAGGCGTCGAACTGCAAAAAGTCGCCCACATATAAGTGGCCGTGCCAGTCGGGGTACTGTTTTTCGAGATGGGCCACCATGTCGGGGTCGGCTTCTGCGGCCCAGGTTTGGTAGCCTTTGTTGTTCAACAGAAATTTGGTGAGCATGCCCATGCCCGGACCCACTTCCAGCACCCGCCCGGTTTGGTTGGCTAATTGCATGGAAGACGCTATGCGCTCAGCGATGCTGTCGTGTTTCAAAAAATGTTGGCCGTAAGATTTCTTTGCGCGCATGGCTCCTGTTTGCCACATTAAATGAAGCAATTTTTGCAAAAGTAAGGCCTACCCAACCTTTTTGCGTTTAAAGTAGTCTATAAGTATACAAAAATAAACGACATGAAACATATTACGGTACTCATTCTGTTGCTTTTTGCGGGATTCTCCTGCACAGAATCTGGTTCGGACGACCAAGTATTGAATGGGGTCTGCGGCGTCAAAAGTGTTCCAGGCTGCATTCTGACCCTCATTGAGGCGTTCGAACAACAACCCGACGCGGCATACGTGCTCTCCATTGTGAGCAAAGGAGAGCGGGTGTATTGGTTTCGCGAAAACAACAATATGGCCGACGATTCGGAGCCGGTGTACAATGAACAGTGCGAACAGGTATGCGATATGGACTGTGAATGCGCGGGCCCGTTTACCAACTGCCCTGTCGCTCCGATCAGTGACTGGGAGGTCATTTGGCAAAAGTAAGCGGCGTCAAAAGCGTTAAAAGCACTTTGTCTGCAATTTTTTACATGTAAATTAGGTGAGGAGGTCGCATCGAGGTCTAATTTTGGCCATAAAACGACCCGCATTATGCTTGCTCAATTGCTCACCTCTACCCTTGGCCGCCTGCGCATTATCGCGTTCACCGAGGGTGTATCGTACCTGATCCTGCTTTTCGTGGCGGTGCCGCTCAAATACGTGTTTGGCATGCCCGCAGCGGTGCGCGCTTTCGGCACGGTTCATGGTGCCCTGTTTGTCCTTTACATCCTGTGGGTGTTGATTAGTCACTTGGAGTACAACTGGCCATGGCGCAAAACACTGTTGCTGCTGCTGGTCTCGGTTGTCCCTTTCGGCAATTTTTACGCAGACAAACACTGGTTGAGAAGCCCGAATGCCTGAATCGCTGAAAATACACGCCTTCCGATTGGTGCCTGGCCAGGATTTGAAAGCACAGATTGACGCCTATGTGCAGCTACACCACATAGAAGCCGGATGGGTCATGACCTGTGTGGGGAGCCTGACGCATTACCACTTGCGTTTTGCCAACCAGGCGGAGTTGGTCCTTGGCGAAAGCCCGAACTTGGTGTTTACAAGGGAAAACGATGGCACTACGTTGTGGAAATCGTTTCAACGTGTCAGGTCAGTCACCCGCGCCCCATCACCAAACCCGTTCTCGTTTAGCAGCAATACCCCCGGTGTTTTGCCTACTTCGAGGCTGCCCAGCGAGTCGTCAAAGCCCAGTGCTTCAGCACCGTTGAGGGTGGCCCACCGCAGCAACGTTTCAAAAGGCACGTAACTTTGGAACCGGGCTATGGTTTTCAATTCGTCCAGCACACTGAGTTGCCAGTTGGAAGTCAGGCTGTCGGTACCTATACATACCCTGGCACCGGCATCCATAAATGCCTGATAGTATGGCAATCGGTTTTCAATGTACAGGTTGGCATTTGGGCAAGTTGCCCAAAAGGTGTTGTCGCTCCAGGCATGGGCAGCCGCAAGGTCTTCGGCCGAGGTGAGTGTATTGTGCACAAAAAGGGTACGCTGATGCGGATCCAAGTGCTTTAAGGCATAATAAATGGACGGTTTGCCTGTGGGCTCAAAATCAGACAAGGAAATGCCAAAACGGCCGTAAAAGTCAATAAATCCGCCTGTTTTATCCTTAAAGAGCGCTTCTTCCGGCGGGGTTTCCTGGTTGTGTATGCTGACGGTGTGCAGGGACTCTCCGTTGAAGGCGCGGATTTTTTCGAACAGGCTGCGGCTAACCGTGTACGGCGCGTGGGGCACCATTGATTTGCGGCTGTTGGATGCCGGGGTAAGTTGCTCGTAGACTGCATGCCAGTCGTTAAACGCTTTTTCGGCACCATTGTCCTGCAAAAAATCGAACACCTCCACAAATGTGTAGTATCGCAAAAGGCCTTTGGCCTTGGCGGCGAACGTGTCTGGCGCATTGGATATATCGCCTACAGCAACAATCCCGTTGACGATCATCGATTGTTCTGCGTGTTCAATGGCGGCCGCAATTACCTCGGCGTGTGCTTCCCGCTGCGTGACTACGCCGGTGATGAACGGGATAAGCCCGGTTCCGGTATCGACTTTGCCCAGCATGTGCGACAGTTCGAGGTGACAATGGGCGTTGACGAATCCGGGAATCAAGGCACCCGAACGGATGTCGAGGCTTGCCGGGTCGTGTTGTGTACGCGGGTCGACAGACAGAATTTTACCGTTATCGTCTATCACCACTACGCCCTGTGGAATAGGCGGTGCAGCAACGGGGTACACCATATCGGCGCTGATTTTGCGAAAAGAGCTCATGCAGTGGTCGTTTTCAATAACAGCGTCAAAAGTAGCGCCTCCTGAACGAAACGCAAAACCTACCCTGCCGCCTTGGGTTTCGAAGCCACCCTCGCTGCAATCCACGCAGGCACAATAAATGCACCGAGGATAAGGTAAAAATAGTAAGACATGGCGCGCCACAGCAGGGCCACCACCATGCCGATGCCCTTGGGTACGTAGTCTGAAATAAAATTGGAAAGCGCGAGTTCGGCTATGCCGGCACCACCTGGCGTAGGGCTAAAGTTCATCATGGTAAACATGGCCACTAAGCGGGCATAAATGAACGCCTGCGTTTGCCCGTCAATCGGTACGCTGGGTACGATGGCTACAATAAGGCAGTTGATCATGATAAATTTGCTGGTCCACGCGCCAAAAGTGGCCAGAATGATCGCAAAATGGTATCGAGCGCGCTGTTGTTTCAATTCAGTTGCCGCCAATTCAAACTCTTGCCCAACGCGGTCTAGTTTATCAGCCCATCTGCGAAGCAGTTTGCGTTGGGCTAACCAGTGCATGATTTGCCGGGCGTACTGCGGACGAACAAACAACAGGAAAACGAGAAAGAGCCAATACCCCAGAATGATCAGGTAGGTTGCAAAAAAAGTGCCGCTGGCCAGGCGCAGGTCGTTAAAGGACTCCATGCCCGGATACAACATCGGTGGGCCGAAGATTGCCAGCCAGACGGGCAGGGTGAGCACAAAAAAGCCGGCGTCGCACACCATGGTATAAAAAACGGCTGCGGCCGTACGTCCGGGCGACAACTTTTCCTGTGCCAATACAAACAACATGACAATGGGGCCGCCTTTGCTGGTAGGGGTGAGCGCAGCGCTGAACTCCCAGATGACAATCAACTGCATACACTTCCACCAGGTCAGATAGCCACGGGTGATGGTGCGCAGCCGCCAGGCGTAAAACACATGGCGCAACACCATAAGCAGCGCTGCGGTGGCAATCCAGGCGTAAGTGGTTGCCGTCCAGTTGATGTTGCGGAAAGCGGCGGCATCAAAGCGGTAGTAGAACAGAAAACCAACGGCTGCCATACCCAGCAAAACGGGCAACACCATGCGGCTTAATTGCAATGATTGAAGCACCTTGCTCCCATCAGCAGCTGTAGGCGGGAATGAAGAAGGGTCGTTCATCATGCGTTGAAAAAAACGCGTAAACCCGGAAAAAAAACACAAATACCCATAAGTAGACGTAAACCTACTAATAATTGGTTTAGCGGCTGGCAAAGGTACTTGTGATTTTGCACATGTTTGTCATCAGGAAGTCTGAAATGCCGCCATACCGCTGCGGTCGGGGATGACTTCGTCATCTTTCCGTACGGGCACCGGACGCACGCGCGCGCTGTCCACATTGCCGGTAGCCGCAAATGCCGATTCATCGTACTGGTACAGGCGCCATTCGCCGCCCGAAAATTCAAGTGCAGTGAGGTGCTCCACCCAGTCGCCACTGTTCATGTACGTTACGGTCTGACCATTTTCGGCCAATACGGATCGGATTTGTGGTTGGTGGATGTGGCCACATAATACGTAGTCATAGCCTTTTTCAGCTGCCATTTGGATGGCAATATCCTCAAAGTCGCTGATGAATTTGACGGCACCCTTTACGCCTTTTTTGACCTGTGCTGCGAAAGATACAGGCCCCAGACCTATGTTTCGCCTTAACCAGTTTATGTTGCGGTTGAGGCGGATCAGCAAATCATACCCCTGACCTCCGAGGCGGGCGAGCCATCGGGCGCGCTGCACACTGGCGTCAAATACGTCACCGTGAAATACCCAATGGGTTTTGCCGTCCACCTGAAAAACCAATTTATTTCGCAGGTGAACGATGCCAAACGACATTTCACCGAATTTGCGCAGCAGATCGTCGTGGTTGCCCGTCAGGTAGTAAACCTTGGTGCCGTCTACGGCCATTTTGAGGATGCGGCGTACCACTTCAAGGTGCTCTTTAGGGAAATAGCTTTTCTTGAAGTACCAAATGTCGAAAATATCACCGTTCAAAACCAGTGTACGGGGATGAATGCTTTTCAGGTAATTATGGAGTTCCTGGGCATGACATCCGTACGTACCAAGGTGGATGTCGGAAAGCACAACAATATCAAGTTCACGTTTCATGGCGCGTATGCGAAGGCAAGCGATTATGAGTCAATACAGCATGAATCATACCTGCAAAGTTACCCTCACCACACGATTGATGTGTTAACGCAACATGAAGTTACTATTATATTAATGGAAATGTGTAGTCAGGATTGTTCCTGTTCTTCTATTTGATGTTTTATACGTGCCCATAATGCAGTGGGCGGATTTTTTTTCTTTAACTGCGTATTTAAAAAAGCGCTAAACGATTGTTCTTCAGACAAGGAAGCGGAAGTTGGTTCGGGGGTGTCCAGCGTGGGTGTGGGTGCTGGTTGATCAACGTACAGTAATTGCGCCTGGTCGCCATTGACCACGGCATGGTTCTGATTGCTTTGTTGTGAAATTGGGCCTTTCATGGCAGATTCGTTTTGTGTCACCTCGCGATACCATTTCCTACAGCCACTGTCATGTACAAGCAAACAGGGGGTGCGCATGCCTGGTATGCTGCGGTTGCCGGTCGCGGGCACACTAAACAGGGTCGCACAACTTGATTGCGCCTTCAGAATGCTGGTAAATACTACAGGATTGTTGCTTCGAACGCCGTTCGAAAGCTGGAAAATGGTGGCGTTGTGACGGGTGAATGAAGTCAAGGGTATGCTTCGTTGAGAAAAGTGAAGTTAAAAAAAGAAGGTTTACCATGTGCAACGTCAGTCGCTCTGGTAAACCTTTTAGTTGTTGTCAGGCAGTCATGCGGTGATCGCCAACCTTGCCGCGGTCAATAATGCCCTGTGACAGGGCATACGCGTACAGCTTGCGCTTCAGGATGCTGCGCCCGCGGTTCAAACGCGAACGCACCGTGCCAATTGGGATTTCTACAATGGCCGCAATTTCCTCGTACGTAAAGTCTTCCAAGTCGAGCAATACAATGATGCGCTGATCCTTGCTCAAGCTGCCAAGGGCGAAGGTGATTTCGTCGCCCATCAACTTGCCATGAAATTCTTCATGGAAGTTGTTAAAAGCAGGCTGGACAATGTCATCTTCATTGTGGTTGGCCACCACGTCGTCATAATCGGTCGTTTTCGGCTTGCGCAAACCTGCACGGTAACCGTTGATGAAGGCGTGGCGGCAAATGGTGTACAGCCACGCCTTGGCATTGGAACCCGGTTCGTAACTGCCGATGCTGTTCCAGGCCTTGAGAAACGTTTCCTGCACCAGATCTTCGGCCAAAGTGCCGTCGTTGGTGAGGCGGTAGGCAAACGCGTACAGCGCTCCGAAGTGGGCATGCAGTTCCCGCTCGAAAATGCTCATACGGCGCTCGTATTCCGACTCGCCGATTTTGTAAGTAATCGTTGCCATGAGAAAATAGAATAGTCAAAACGCTAAACGCATGCCGCTTAACTAAAAGTTCCACTCACCCACAAAAAAAAATTAATTTTTTGTAAAATGCTGTTTGAGCACTCCTTGTGCATCCTCAAAAACCAAACCATTGGCCGCTACCAACTCACCGTCAAACAGATAATCCCTGCCGCTGTCGAAATCGCCTACCCGCCCGCCAGCTTCTTGCACCAACAACGCGCCGCCTGCAATGTCCCATGGACTTAAGCCGTACTCGAAAAATACATCGTATTGACCGGAGGCTACATAAGCCAGGTCTAATGCAGCAGCGCCAAAACGACGCACCCCCCGCGACGTGTTCATAAACACCTTCAACGCCCTAAAATAGTCCTCTTCCCGATCAAAAGCATTGTATGGGAATCCTGTAGCCACCAGGCAACCGCTCATGGATGCTCGTTGCGATACCCGGATGCGCTGCTCGTCGCAAAATGCCCCACCCCCTGCCCAGGCATAGTACTGTTGGTTCAGGGGTACGTGCTGTACTACACCCACCAACAGGGCATTGCCAGAGCGCAGGCCCACGCTCACCGCATAATGCGGCAGGTTGAACAGAAAATTGGTGGTGCCGTCCAACGGATCGATGATCCATTGCAACGGCGCATCGGTTTGTGCGACCGTTTCTTCTTCTGTCAAAAAGGCCGCATCGGGCAACAAGCGCCCCAGCGCCTCTACCAATATTTCCTCGGCACCGCGGTCTACATAACTGACCAACCCGTTCAGAAATTTTTCTTCAACTTGCCCGGGCTGCACTTTGCCCGCTTCTCCCCGGATAAAATCGGCCGCTTTTTGCACGGCTACTCGGGTGTGCCTGGTCAGTTGTGCCAATGTTGCGTTGTTCATGTGGTTTGGGTTGTGTGTTTATGTTATTTTCCGGCGCTTTGCCCCTGGCTGATGATGCCGATGACCTTTCCGCTCAGAGTAGCGCCTAAAAACGGCGTATTTCGGGAGCGGGAGTGCAACAAATCGGGCTGCAATACCCACGACATACTCGGGTCAAATGCGGTGAGGTCTGCCCTGGCACCCTCCCTGATTTCCGGTATTGGCAGCCCCAGCATTCGCCTTGGGGCCTCTGTCCATGCACGCACTAAGGTGGGCCATCCCAGCGCTGCTGCCAAGTGCATACAGCTCAACGGCAGTGCAGTTTCCAATGCGATCATGCCAAATTCGGCGTATGGAAACTCCACATTTTTGGCTTCTTCATCCAATGGCGTATGGTTGCTGCAAAGGCAGTCTATCGTGCCGTCGGCGAGGCCTGCTACCAGTGCCGCCCGGTCTGTTTCGCTGCGCAGTGGCGGTATGAGCTTCCAGTTGGCATCAAAGTCGTGGAGTTGATCATCTGTAAAGCACACATTGGCTACGGCGGCCGAGCAGCTTAATTGCAAGCCTGCTGCTTTGGCCCGCCGCACCAGTTCAACGCCGGCAGCGGTGCTCACGCCGTACAAATGGAGGCGTCCACCAGCATAGCGCAACAAACTCAGGTCGCGTTGTATGGCCAGTTCTTCTGCCAAGGCTGGTATACCGCGCAGGCCGAGTTGGGTGCTCAGCAGCCCCTCATGCATCTGGCCTCCATGCGCCACCGCTGCATCCATAGGCTGGTCAATGACCAGGCCATGAAAAGCTTCTGTGTATTGAAGCGCACGAAGCAACAGGCCAGCGTCGGGCAGGCCACGTGGGCCGTCGGCAAAAGCTACAGCACCGGCCGTGTGCATATCATACAATTCGGCCAGGTCTTTGCCTTCGGCATGCACCGATACGGCACCTATAGGATATACCGACACCGCATGTCCCACAGATTTGTTTTTCAGATAAAGCACTTCTGATTTGGCATGTATGGCCGGGTGGGTGTTGGGGTAGGGTGCCACAGCGGTGAAGCCGCCGCTGGCGGCGGCCTCCAGGGCAGTGTGCAGGTCTTCCCGGTGCTCCAGGCCCGGGTCGCCGGTTTGGGTACCCAGGTCAAACCAGCCTGCAGACAGGTGCAGGTTAGGGCTTTCCCAGACAGTTGTTCCGCCAGCGGTGGGCAGTCCGCTGCCAACGCGCTGGATGAGGCCGTCCTCAACCAGCACATCTATAGGTTCAGAGACACGATCGCCCTGCACGATGCGGGCGCGTTGGATCAATATGCGCATGCGCGCAAAGGTAGCAGTTTTGTACACCCGGAACACCCGCACCTAAAAACGCCGATACCAATAGTTGTTTTTCACTATCCAGCCCGTTTCAGCGCGGAAATAGTCCGTATTGGCCTCCCGAATGAGCAATTCGTCCAACTCAAAAGGCAGATTCGAGTCGGGTCGGAACAGGGTTAGGCGATACTGCGCCTTGTCTTGAGTGGCCAGGAGTGGTATTTCAAACAGTGCCCAGTCGTTTACGATGGCTTTTACAAATGGCCGTAGATGGTTTTCTTCCACGGGGTTTGCGCCATGTTGTACCAATATATGGTGTTGCAGGCCTTGATCGCGGTTGGCATACAACCAAAAACTGACCACGTACATGCCGGTATCCAAACGCCCCTCCCACAACACAAAAGGCTGGCTCAGGCGTCCTTGTGCTGCACCACCGCCCTGAAAAATGCGTCCGCCTTCCAGCGAATTAAACGATTCATGGGCAACTGGGGGTTGGCCTTTGCGGTTTTTCCAGGTGCTGTTGGCCACAAAAGGCAAACGGCGGACTTCCTGAAGCCGTTTATCTTGTTCGTTCTGTACAGCCGACCGAATGCTGTCGGGCATCAAGGCCATTAAGGTGAGGTTGCTGTCGGTGCGCAACGGCAGGGCATTCTGCACCAAATGAGGGGCCTGGGTTTGAACCGAGAGCAGGTTTTGGCTTCGGAAAACCAGCAGCAGTGGTTTATCATTGGGCAATTCGTTTAGTACCGACGGGAAATCACAAGGGGCCAGGCTCAACTGCAACAAGGCCAACATTTCGGCTGCCGACGGCTTAAACTGGTACATGCCCATGTCGGGCAAACCGTGCACCAGGCTTATATGGCGCACCGACTGGTAAAAATCCGGGTCGGGTTGTGCGCTGGTGTCGGCCGGAGAAGCATGGTAGTACGGCATGGGCAAAATGGCCTGGTATTGGGCAGCGCCGCCCGGAATAGCTTTGGGTGCTGCCCGTTCGAGGTTGGGACCCGGACGCACGTTAACCCAGTTTTGCCAAAAAACAGCTTCCACGCCCAACAAAATCAAGGGTAAAAGCATCAAGCCTTTCCCCAGCCATTTGAGTCGCTCCGGTATTTGATTTGCCAATTTCCAGCATGTATATACCCCCCCTATGTTGGCCACGTAGTAATAAACCCATGCGAGGTGTGCAGGCCGCCGAAGGCCACGCAACGGGCCCGAAACATCCCAAAGCCAGCGGAATCCGGGCAAGGCGGCCAAATCAAGCGACATCAACAACAAAAGACCTCCCGAGAACAAGCTGGCTAACAGAAATGGCTCATTCAGCAAATGCGCATAGTCGTCTTTTTTGATTCTCTTAAACGGCCGCAACAACTGGAAAAAAACCCACAACGTGAACAAGCCCGCAGTGATGCCCAAATACGCCTGTGGTACGGTTCCGCGGTGTTGTACAAAATCGGGAGGCAAAAACAATCCCACCAGTGTACTTCGGTTTTGGCGAAAAGATTCCAACTCGAGGGGGCGGTCTACAGCATAATCAGACCAATGGTACCACAAGTGCAGTGTGACATAGGGCAGAAGCAGCATGGCCACCAGGTGTAGTGCCCGCGGGTAAAATCGCTTCCAGTTGGGCCGGTGCAACCAGTGCCACAGGGTGTAGCCGGATAAAAACAGCGCTATTCCCCAAAAATAAAATCCGTTTATCTGTGTGGATGCCCATACCACTATACCAATTGTCAGGCTCAGATAGCGACGCGTCAGGCTGTTTTCAAAAAGGCCGGTTAACCACAACATCATCGGAAAAACAAACGGCGTGGCCAAACCCAGCTCTCCTTGAAGATGTTCGTGCTGGGGCGATAAAAAAGTAATGCCCAAAGCGGCCCATACCGATATCCATACCGGCGTGTACAGTTGCCTGAAAATCAGGTATATAAAGCCCGAAGCCAAATAGACGGACAACAGGGCAAAAATGTTCAATATGCCTGCTGTTCGACCGTTGAGGGGCACTACATGGCGGTGGACGAGCTGAAGAAAGCTGCTGATGAGCGACTCGTTGTCGGTAAACGCGATGTGTTCGCCGAATGGATAGTTTTGACCACTGAAATGCACGATATCTGTATCGCGTTGCACGTGCCAGGCCGTGTTCATATACTGGCTGATGCCCTCAGTGCTGTGGTTCAGGTATACACCGTTGGGATCCATCAACCACTGTCGGTGCCAAAACAGCAACAAGAGCAGGCATAATACCCAAACCACCACTAAACCGGTGGCAGTGCGGCGTGCTTGTTGAGCATAATTGGAAGGGAAAATTGAATGTTCAGGATTCAATGGCTGTGATTGAGTGGGCGAAAATACCCGTTTTAGACGTAATGATTCGCATTTGCCCGAAGCAACGGCATCTGTTTTGTTTTCCCTTTGACTACCTTTGCCCGCAACGAACTCGAAGACGCCCGATGTATCCTGACCTTTCGTACCTCTTTCATGCCCTGTTTGGCACACCTGTCGACAATTGGCTGTCCATTTTCAAAACTTTCGGCTTTTTTCTCGCCATTGCTTTTTTGGTCGCTGCGTTTGTTTTTTATCTGGAGTTAAAACGCAAAGCCCGCGAAGGTTTTTATAAACCGACCATTGTGCGCCGCGCTTACGGATTGCCCGCAAGCACAACTGACATTGTTGTCAACCTGCTTGTTGGGCTGCTGGCCGGCGGAAAGGCCGGATACGCCTGGAATCACTACAATGCATTTCGCATGGATCCGGCTTCGGTGGTGTTGTCGTCCAAAATGAACTGGGCCTGGGGCATCGTGGGTGCCCTGTTGTTTGGTGGTCTGGTTTGGTACGACGCCTGGCGCAAGCGCAAAGCGGTGCCGGACATTCGGGAAGAAGCAGTTTATCCGCATGACCGCATCAGCGAAATGACCATTTGGGCCGCTGCCGGCGGCATTGTGGGCGCTAAAGTGTTTGACCTGTTCGACAACTGGGAAGCATTTATGAAGGATCCCATTGGTTCTTTGACTTCCGGGGGCGGCCTGGCGTTCTACGGCGGCCTGCTGGTGGGTTTTGTGCTGGTTGTATGGTACATTTCACGGCATAAAATTCCATTTTGGCCTACCGCCGACGCGGTGGCACCTGCATTGGCCACGGGTTATGGCGTAGGCCGTATTGGCTGCCAGTTGTCGGGCGATGGCGACTGGGGCATCGTGAACAACGCACCCAAACCGGATTGGATGGGTTTTTTGCCCGATTGGCTGTGGAGTTCGCGCTATCCGCACCACGTAATCAACCATCCGTTTACGCAGCCAGTACCCAGCGTGGCCATTGATGGCTGCAAGTGGGACTACTGCCTGCAACTGAGTGAGCCGGTGTACCCCACGCCTTTATACGAGATTATGATGATGCTCGTGGTATTTGGCATCCTTTGGGCCTTCCGCAAACGCCTGGCAATACCCGGGGTGCTGTTTTTTCTTTATCTCGGCCTGATTGCTGTTGAGCGATATTTTATCGAAAAAATTCGGGTAAACGTAGTCCACGATGTGGCAGGCATCCCGATGACCCAGGCTGAAATCATCTCCACAGCACTTTTCGTAGTGGCTTGCGTGGGCATTGTACTGCGGGGAAAACAGGGAGAACGCGGGCGTTGATCAACGTTGTTCGAACAACGATATCCAAAGCAAAAATGCCGCAAGGAAAGCGGCCAATAATACCATAAACCAAGGGAAGGGTTTGCGTTCGGGGCGTTCAAACATGGCGCAAAAATACACCGAATGCTTGTATTTATTGCTGAGTTGGGAACTCATTGCGACCGGATAAGGTGCGTCGGCCCACATAAATGACGGCCAGAATAAGGGTATACGTGATGGTTGCTGTCATAACACTTGTTTAAAAACGGTTTGGGTAAACAGATGTACAGGGATTATGTGTTGAAGGCTGCTAATGGAACGGTGGGCTTTGCCTAAACGCTGCTTCCTTGCAGAAAAAAAAGGTATATTTCGTTTTTTTTCAGAAATGCGCTACATTGTCCGCCCAATGTACGCCCGAGCAACCCATACGGCTCCGATAAACACAGCGCTGCGCAACAAGATGTAACCTCCGGCTGCATGCCGAATTCGTTCACTCAACGGTTCTTTGATATGCCTAATTTTGAAACGCAAGACATCCGGAACGTAGCCCTCATCGGCCACGCCGGATGCGGTAAAACCACGCTGGCCGAGGCCATGCTGTACGAAGCCAAAGCCATCAACCGCCGGGGTTCCGTGGCGGATGGCAACACCCAGAGTGACTACTCGCCCATTGAACAGGAACGAGGCCACTCTTTGTTCACCTCGTTGTTGCATTGTCATTGGAAAGACAATAAAATCAACATTTTAGATACACCCGGGCTGGATGATTTTGCCGGCGAGGTGGTATCGGCACTGAAGGTAGCCGACACGGCGCTGCTGCTGCTCAATGCCCGCAACGGCGTAGAAGTGGGCACCGAGTTGCTTTGGGAATACGTCGAACAGTTTGAAACACCCGCATTGTTTGTAATCAACCAGCTTGATCACGAAAAAGCCGATTTTGAAAACACCCTTGCACAGGCCATAACCCGCTTTGGCAGCCGGGTATTGCCCATCCAGTTTCCGATAGAATCGGGTAAGGGGTTCAACGCCATCGTAGATGCACTCCGCATGGTCATGTATGTATTTGCACCCCAGGGCGGCAAACCGGAAAAAAAAGACATTCCGGCTAACTACCGCGAACGAGCGCAGGCCATGCATCAGGCCCTGGTGGAAGCGGCTGCAGAAAACGACGACGCGCTTATGGAAAAATTCTTTGAACATGGTGAATTAGACGAAGAGGAGCTCGCCCGTGGCCTTACCATCGGCTTGGCGCACCGGCAATTTTATCCGGTATTTTGTGCCTCTGGCCTCAAAGACATGGGTTCGGGACGCATCATGGGATTTATTCACGACATCTGCCCAAGCCCTGCCGACCGACCCGCTGCGGCGCTTGAAAACGGAGGGGCCAAACCCTGCGATGCCAACGCCCGCGCCTGCGTTTTTGTCTACAAAACGGTCAATGAACCCAAAGTAGGTGCCGTGTCCTACCTCAAAGTATTTTCCGGAGTGCTGCACAGCGGCGACGAATTGGTAAACGCCGACACCGGCACCGTAGAACGATTTACCCAGTTGTTTGCTTCAGAAGGTAAAAACCGCGACAGCATTGAGCAGTTGCGCGCGGGCGACATCGGGTGTACGGTGAAACTCAAAAATACCCATACCAACCAAACCCTCAACCCCAAGGGCACCGACCTGCGCATCGCCCGAATCCCTTTTCCGCCTCCAAGACTCCGCATGGCTGTGGTGCCGCCCAGCAAATCAGAAGTGGAAAAAATGGCACATGCCTTGCACAGCATACACGAGGAAGACCCTACGCTCTCCTACGAACAAAGCGCTGAACTAAAACAAACCATCGTGTATGCCCAGGGCGAAATGCACCTCGATGTGGTGCGCCACAAGGCAGAAGAAGTGTTTGGCGTCCAGTTGGCCTTTGAAGAACCCCGCATCCCTTACCGCGAAACCATCACCAAAACCGCCGACCAATTGTATCGGCACAAAAAACAATCAGGTGGCGCAGGCCAATTTGCCGAACTCCAACTCCGCATAGAACCCTACTACGAGGGCATGCCTGATCCGGCCGGACTAAACGTTCGGAGCACCGAGGTGGAGCCACTCCCCTGGGGCGGCAAATTCGTATTTGTTTGGGCCATAGTGGGCGGGGCCATAGACGCTCGCTTCATCAACGCCATCAAAAAGGGCATCATGAACAAATTGGAAGAAGGCCCGCTTACCGGCTCCCGTTGCCGCGACATCCGGGTGAGTGTATACGACGGCAAAATGCACTCCGTCGACTCGAACGATATGGCGTTTCAAATTGCCGCTGGCATGGCATTCAAAGAAGCATTCCCGCAAGCAGGGCCACAATTGCTCGAACCCGTTTACGACCTTGAAGTGATGTGCGAAGCCGATATTATGGGCAATGTAATGGGCGATTTGCAAACCCGCCGGGCCGTTATCATCGGCATGGACGCCCAGGGGCATTATCAGTTGATTAGAGCCCGCGTGCCCCTCAAAGAATTGCACCTGTATACCGCTACCCTCCGCGCACTCAGCCAGGGCAAAGCCAAATTCAGCATGCAACTTGCTGAATACGCACCCGTACCCACCGACCTCCAACACAAGCTCATAGAGGACTACGCCAAAACAGATGCTGCGGATTAATACCCACACCTCCACTTCTCCACTTCTCCACTTCTCAACTTCTCAACTTATCTTAGCGGGCAACAAACAAATTTGCACTATGATCCGACAAATGGCCACCATTTGCTTTGTATTCGCATGTTTTTTCCCCTTAGCTGCTTTCAAAGATCCCGGTCCGGCACCCCGGCCCGACGCCGAAACCGAATTGGGTTATTATCCCAAGGATTATTTTATGCGGCCCGTTGGCGATGCACTGCGGC
>Ga0247835_1000484_pt1 | contig 56306 bp, 81 predicted proteins | sample LaCtaG_3_FD_189912 | JGI IMG/M metagenome (GOLD analysis project Ga0247835, IMG submission 189912) | Freshwater microbial communities from meromictic Lake La Cruz, Castile-La Mancha, Spain - LaCruzMarch2015_13.5m | ecosystem: Environmental > Aquatic > Freshwater > Lake | place: Spain: Castile-La...
GCCAATTCCGCCAAGGGGGTATGAATATGTTCAACTTATCTGGGAACCTATCAGAAACCTAGACGCCGACCAAAGTGAGCGTGGGGTTCAAAGAAAAGGGGGTCGAACCTTAAATGATACATACCAGTTTTCTCTATGTATCATAGTTAAATGAGGGGTTAAAACCAAATCCCACCTTAATGAGATAAATCAAACCCAATATGATTATTCCAATCATTGCACCGGAAAACATAAATAACGCGAATTCTTTTTGAGATTCAGTCTTACCTTGATTTTTTTCTTTCATTACAATATTTTTTGATAGTCAATAAAATTTTCATTCACCCATATTTTACCACTCATATCATCACCATTCTTGCCAGAATCAAATATCTTGGTTAATACCTCCCTCTCACCATCCAACTCATCCCAAAGGGCCGAAATAACCAAATAGAAAATACGTTTTTCGGTTGGTGATGAGTTAAATTCTTTTCTTAAGTTATCAATTTTGTCAATTACGTTTTGAATTGGTGTCTTTTCCATAATGTTAAATATTTGTAAGATTATTGTCAAGCTCAAGTTGACTCTCACTAAATATATGTAACATTCCATTGTCAATCAATACCTGGGAATAATTATAAGTATTACTATTTTATTTTCTAATCTTGTAATTCAACAGATTCAAACCCTTGATTTTGTTGGGGTTGGGGATTACTGGGTATATTTCTTAGTTATGTTTAATTTTAAAAATTTTATGAATTTGTTTTATGCTTCGCAACCCACTCATCATAAGTTAGTGTATTAGCTTGTAAATATTTCTTCGCTATTTCAGAATTGTATTGCCTGTTTTCTTCCATTAAGTTTCCATCACGAAACATTTCTTCTGTTTTGATTGCTTTCCAATCTAATCCACAATTCCATTCAACAATTAACATTTGTGACATTACATCTTTCGAATGTTCTTGTGTTGTCGTCTCGCTTTGCATATTAATAAAACTATCTGTTACTTGTTTCATATATGCTTCATATTCTTTTTGAAATTCTTTCTTTTTATCCATAATTTTTATTTTTTTGGAGCGGTTGACGGGAATCGAACCCATATCACTGCCTTGGCAAGGCAACATAATCATCCTTTATACTACAACCGCAGTTTTATTTAAAAAGTTCCTTAACTTGTTTCATCACTTCCTCGTGAGGGACAACTCTACCATTTTTAACATCTTCCAGTCCCCTCTCAATTTGTTTTCTCTGTTCATCAGTTAATGTATAATACCAATCTTCCTCAATACCCATAATGAACTCTAAATCCATAATCAAGTGTCTAAACATATCCAACTCACATTCATCTAAGTCATCATATTCGTCACAATCGTCAAATACATATTCATTACAATAAATCCTATAAACCCATTTACCATCCACCTCATCAATAACACAATTAATGTTGTTTGATTCAGCAAATAAATATAAGTCTTCAAAGGCGGGATTATCAAATCCAAATTCCTTTAATTTGTCTTTAAAAATACTATGATATAAAAAGTCCATTAGTTCAATTTTTTTCTTAGGTAATATAATGATTTACGATTCCATACTTTCTCAGAAGCATATGCCTCAATTTCCATTGGGTGTTCGTCATACCCATGTTTACGATACAATCTTCCATACTCACCAATGATGTTCTGTTTGGTATGAGTCCATTCGTGTATAATTGTTTTTGACAACTCAGATACGTTTGGTATGTTATTCACATACACATAAACAATGTGTTCTTCTGGATCATAACAACCCCAATCTTCTTCATTCTTATAAGACAAAACAAGTTTGGGGAATTGTTTGTTACGTTTTTTACCAAGATTGATTTGGCAAAACTCAACAATTATGTTAGCAAGTTTAGCAACCTGGTATTTAGACAAAGTTGAGATTTTGGTCTTTGCTGTAAACATTTTATTGAAGATTTATTGGTGAGTTATATTCTGATGTAAAATTACACTTTCCTATTCTAATTTCCAAATAACTTATCAAGTATTTTTAATTTAAGTTATCAATTTCCATACAATACAAATTGTATTCTTGTATTTCCCCCTCAAATCTATATTTGTAAATACCCTCAAATATGTCTCCACCATATTTAGAATAATAAGGTTCATAACCCAAGTATTCTACATCTTTATCCTGGTAATATGGGGGCATTCCCATATACTCATCCAAGAGATTTTTAGCCTTTTCCATACTGGTTGCAGTTAGTGCTGGGATTTTATCTTCCCTATTTACTATAAGATATATTAGTGCCATTGTGTTTTGTTTTTAAAGGGTGATTTCTAATATAAACCACCCAAAGTTAAAAAGAGTTCAAACAATTTCAAATATTTTTTTGTACACCCAGTAGGAGTTGAACCTACAACCGAAAACTTAGAAAATTTTTGCTCTGTCCAGTTGAGCTATGGGTGCTAAATTTCCCCACCTTGAGATTACTGGTGAGTAGTTACATCGGTTTTTTCCTATTTAAAAAACCTGCTGGGCATCCCCTTTGAAAAAAGTCAGACTACGTGGCGGCGTGTTGGGACCGTTATTCCACGGCTGGGTACTATCGGCATTTCCCAGTCTAAACCGAGTTCATTGTTAAATGAGTCTTGAACCAAAGACTGGTGAGTATCCCTTACTCATTGTAGTCAGTATAGGATTTGAACCTATATCCCCCAGGATGCTTAAAGAATACTATTCTACCTCGGACGTTACCCATATGTGGTATTCATTCCCACTTACGCCAACTGACTATTTTTTAAAAGTATTTTCTAGTAACATATCCCTCAGTTCCTAAACTTGGTGCGTTGTTATTTTCATCTAAATGAAGAAACATAAATCCCCTGTAAGCGTTAGCTTCGAGTAGAATCTTTTCAATCATTGTGATAATGCCAAGTTTTTCTTCCATTGTGTTATTTGGATGTGACAATTGTTTGTTAGCGAAGTCTTTGATGTACTCAATTTGGATTGTTTTTTTCTCTTTAGGCATTGTATTTCCGTTTTAGTGTTCACAAATATAGATAGAGTTTTTTAATTACACAACCTTTTCATAATATTTTTTAAAAATTTTTTTGAGCGGATAGTTGGTACTGCCCCAACTTATCTAGTTTGGAAGACTAGAACATTACTTTTATGCTATACCCGCTAGAATTGGTAGAGCCGGTATGAGGAATCGAACCCCATTTTCTTGGGTACAAACCGAGTACATCACCACATATGTTTTACCGGATAGTATATTATCGTTTTTTATAGATATATGTAATTGTATCACCAACATTATAAATCGTATTTCTCCTTGTTGAAATTCTATAACCACAATCAGTTATATAATGATACACTTTACCATACTCTAAAGTGGAGGGTGATTCGGTTATAATCATAGTGTCAATTACACATTTCTTAAGCGTATCACCCTCCTCAAGTTTGGGTAAATCAAAACAAGATGTTAAAATCAATGATGTTAAGATTACAAAAATTAGTTTCATAGATGTTCAATTACCCAATTAGAAAATTTCTTATGTCCAGATGGTGCAAAGTGAATACCATCCCAAGTATCACTATAAAACATTGTTGTGTCCATAGGAATTATTTTACAATTCTTTAATCCAGTTTTTTCTTTAACCATTAGTTTTTGAAACTCAATGTATCTTCCAACACATCTCTTGGTTGTTTCTGCGTCATACACAGTCTTTGTTGCTACCTGAGCTGGATTAAAACCAACAATAACAATTGGTTCAATTCCCCTTCGATTACAACTATCCACCATTGCTTGAATGTTATTCACCGCCCCTTGTAAATCTACCATAGAAAACGCATCGTTACATCCACCATAAATGAATACCCTTGTAAAAGCTGAATCTGTTTTAAAACAAGTGTTTAACGTTGACCTCATATAATCCGTCCTTACACCACCTTTTGATAGATTTAGACTCTGGTATCCAAAATGTTTTGATACTTGATCCTGCCACCCACCTGCGGCACAGGTTAAACTATCACCGATGTATAATACCCTACGTGGGGGTGTTTTGTAAGTGAGGGATGTTAATAAAACAATCGCTAAAAGAAATAAAAAAATTTTTTTCATATAATAAAGGTTTTTTTAGTGGAGAGTATCGGCTTTGCTCCGATCACCTCTTGTGTGCAAAACAAGTGCTCTTGCTGAATGAGCTAACCCCCCTTTTTCCATATTCCACCAGCCAAACATTTGAAGTCATCATATCTAATTGTTCTGATTGGGTTTTCTTCATACCCCCAAACATTACAAGTAATATCAATCTCATTCTTTTTAGCCTTAACCACTCTATAGATTCCATTCCTTGAATATAAATGAATCCTGTCACCAACCCTCAAATACTTCATTTCAAGTAATCTAATACCAGATTTAATGTGTTGTGTCATATGTAATATGTTTTGTCGCAGGAGGGGGACTCGAACCCCCAAGGTCAAAGGACGGGAGATTATGAGACTCCTGAGCTACCAATTGCTCACATCCTGCAATATGTTTTGTTGATTAATAAGGAATCGAACCTTAATCTCCCACCTTTGTCAACCAAGACTAGCCACGGAGTCGAACCGTGTTGGAAGGTGGTATGCCCACTACACCATAATCATTCGAGAGTTTCGAACCTCTCAGCCACAGATTAATTACTTCTGTGATTTGTATCCCGTAGGGTAGTCGAAACCCTATTGCCAGAATGAAAATCTGGAGTACTTGCCATTATACGAACGGGACATATTTATTTTTCATATTTTAAGTAAAATCTTAACCACTTTCTTATGGCATTATCACTAACCCCATATTTTTTTCCTGTTGCAAGATATCCAATTTCTTCCACCGATTTAATCAATTCAGTATAAAATGGACGTTCCACTCTTCTTCCATTTACCATACGATTCAATTCACCTTTAGTTAATCCATTTTCCAATCTTTCTTTTTTTACTCTTGTTTTAGGTAATTCTATAATACCAAACTCGTATTTTTTTTCCTTCACCAAAGATAACAAAATAACCTCTAACTTTTCAATAGTTTCATCAATATTTTTTTTGATTTCATTTTCACTAATTCTTATTACACACCATCCTTGTTCGTTTAATACTTTATCTTTAATTTGATCTTTTTTCTTTCTTTCTTCTAAGAGATGTTGTGACCCATCAATTTCTACAGCAACCATTTCATTCATAAATGCGAAATCAATAAAAAAAGGAAATACTGAAAACTCTCTAACTATTGAATATTTTTTATCCCACCCAATTTCATTTATTTTGTTAAAAAAAACTTTTTCAGGATAAGAAATATTTTTTTGACGCCAAGAAGTTTTTTCAGGGTGTTTTTTCATAAACTCTAATCTTTTCTCCCTGAGTATTTTTTTGGACTCCTCGGTATGCACATATGGAAACCTTTTTTTTCCTATTTTACTACTTTCACTATTACTCCTTATCAAGTCACACAATATATCACTGATAATCCCCTTACCGACCTTGTATTTCTCACATAGGTTTCTTATACTCCACAAATCCTCACTATAAAGTTTTTTAATTTCTTCTTTATATGTAAAAACCTTTTCACAAGCACCTTCGTGAGTAACTAGACCCCCCTTATTAGAAAACTCTTTTTGACATACTTTACACTTAAACATAATATTCATTTTATATATAAATATACACAAGTGTTCGTAAGTTTAGTATCCTAACCAAAAAATTTCAATTTATTTGATTCTTGGTAATTTTTTTGTAGTCAGGACAGGATTCGAACCTGTAACAGATTTGGTACTAATTTAATAGTTTGTAAAACCTCCCCCGTTTTCACCAGTTAAACTACCTAACTAAATTCTAATTCTACGCCACCGTTAAGAGGGTCGCCATTATGGAGGCTTCTATGAATTAGTAACAGTCTCTCCCCAACCAAGTAGTTAGGACAGGATTCGAACCTATACGTTAGCTTTACATTTCGTTGACTAACCGCACCTTTAAGCGAGTGTCTACCAATTACACCACCTAACTATTGATTAGTTCCCTTACTTTCACGAGGACTTGCGTATCTTCTTCAACATTTCTGTCTTAGGACTCCACCAATCTTACTTTATTATAAACCCACTTTCCTTTCATTTAGTTCCAAGGTTTAGAACTTTTTTTTGTGGGTGCCGAGGGACTCGAACCCCCAAGTTTAGCATATAGCAAATGATTTACAGTCATTCCCCTTCACCAATTTGGATAGACACCCATAATATTTTTTGTACCCAGGGCGGGACTCGAACCCGCACGATTCTTACAAATCACAAGATTTTCTTACTACTATGGCTTTCACCACCCTTTTGGTTTGTAGTCTGGACTATACCTTCACCATATCTAAAATCCCATAATAAGAACACCATTTCCTTATTGCATTATCACTAACATTATAAAATTTTCCAACACTGACAAAAGATTTCAGTTCTTCAAATTTTTTAATAAGTTCAAACACTGGAGGTCTTTTTCCTTTTGTGCCTTGAAAATAACATTCTGTTGAACAATATATTTTTTGATTACGAGTCAGAGTATTATCACAAAGATGACAAGTTCTTTTCGGGGGTTTAGACTTAGGTGTACCGTGTCTAGTCTCTGCACCTTTCTTATTTCTAAGACTTGGCTCAAGATTACCACCAACATTACTAGCTGAGGCTTCCTTGAATTTACGGTATTCTACTTCTCTCTTTTCAGAAAGAGCACTCTTCCCTTTTCTAAAATTTTCAGTTTGTGCGTGACAATTAGAACATAAAATTTGTAAGTTTTCTATTCGATTATCTGTATTCACACCATTAATATGGTGCAATTCGAGAGGAATTTTTTTATCATTCCATAATGAATTTAAACAAATTTCACATTTTTCTTGTTTCACCCCAAGTTCAAATAACTTTTTTTTTAAACCGTAGGAACTCCTGTATTGTGAATTTTCAACCAATATATCCTCTAATGAGTAAGTTTTCATTGGTCTAAATTTCAATCCAACATTCCAACCTTGGCCTGTAAAGTGAGTAATATCAATATTAAATTCTTTTATTAATATATTCAATGTTTTGTAATTACCCCCAATAGGTCTAATTGATAGATTTCTACATGTTTCAGCTATTGAATAACTTTTTTTAACGACTTCTATTAACTCTTCTTTATTGTATTTTGTTTTCATATATATTCCTTTATATATAAATATCAACAAAGTTAATTAAATCGAACCCTCAAACATTCTTTTTTAAAATTTTACGAGTTTTCTTTAAGTCTTGCGTGGCTACCATTACACCACCTAGGCATTAAGTTAAAGAGAAGTTTAGAATATTCCAGGATTCTTGGTTGAGTGCAATGAGTGACGCCTACTTACTATGAATCCTTTTTCAGCATTATAAACACTCTACTTCTCAACTACAGCTTCTCCACTTCTCTTTTTGATATCTCATCTTCTTTATGGTGAATATCAAGTCACCATAGTATAACTTATGTTGGATTCGTCCGCCCTAATTGACAATAAGTAAACTCCTTAGAACGTAAGTCACATCTTAATCTCGTGACATAGATATTATCTAAACCTTTTTCCTTTTCATTTAGTTCCAAACCTTGAAACTTTTTGTTGCGAGCTATAGGGGATTTGAACCCCTGATCTTCAGCGTGACAAGCTGAAATGTTAAACCCCTACACCAATAGCTCATTTATTTTTCCCTCTATTTCAAAGAACATCACAAAGGTAAAGAAAGTTCATCAAGATTTCAAATACTTTGATTTATTTTTTTCTTTTATTTTGTGTTCTATTACTATATTAAACCAACTCCATCCACACTTAGTTCCACATTAAAATAAAAAAACCCATCTTTTTTTAGGAGATGGGTTTGCGAGAACTATTTCTGATATATTCAGACACGCCCATTCCGAAGATTTAAATCTTCAGCTCTAAGAGTTTCACCTGTATATAAATAATTTTTCATTTTTGAAGTTGTTCTATTTTTTATTAAATATAATGAATAATACAAAAGTGTCAAGTTTGTTACAAAAATTTTGAAATTAATTGAGCCACTTCGTATCCAGTATAAGCTCCTAATGCGGCAGAACCAGGTAATACAACAAATTTCCCAAATATACTTTCATATTTTGCTCGATTAACAATATATGAAATTAACATATAATATAAGAAAAAATTAATTAATACCGCGACATCAATTTCCTTTGCCATAAAGACAACAATAGAATTACCAAAGAATCCCCAGCTGAAATTAATTAATGTTTCACGGGTTAACTCCCATACTGATGTATCGGCATCCGCTACTTTAATTTGTTTTGTTAAAAAATTCTTTTTCATTCAAATAAATCATTAAATCCGGTGTTATCCAAAAAATCGTTATCCTCATTTATTTCTCTTATCTCATATTCAAAATAACTGATGTTACATATGACATCTTTATTTTCACTGAAAATCTCGTGAATCATATCAAAAGATTCCGGATCAAGTTGAACCTTATCTTTTTTGAATAAACTGAAGATTTCCTTTGATGTTCTGTATAGATTTGGATATTGGTAGTTGGTTAATTTGCCATCCATTTCCATATGTTCAAATTTCTCATAGAATTTGTCTTTAACATAAAGAATGTTCTTGTTTGACCAATCATTCAATACTTGAAGAATAAAGGTTTTAAGACCTTTCATACAAGCCTCACGATAATCATCATATTGTTGTTGGGTTGATAAATCACCATATTCAACATCCTCAACTTCTTTCTCGTGTTCGGCAATAACATCTAATGCCTGGAGTTGGAGTTGTTCCCAAGTGGTGTCAAATGGTTTGTAATAATTTATGATAATCATTGTTTGCATTTTTTTATGTGAATAAAATTCTTTGTCTTATTTGATACTATAACATTGAGGGATTCCATTTAGTTCCATCCCAATACTCAAAGTTTGGTAATTTTTTTTTATAAGAGAATTGTTCATAGTACTCAGAAATATAAATATAGTCTAAGTTTTCTTTAAAATATTTCTCAATTAAATAGTAGTAAGATAATGTACCATAAGAATGGTTTTTATTTGATTCATCCCAAATCATAAATGTATAATAAGGAATATTATCAACTAAATTAACAATACCACAAAAACAATCGTCAAAAAAAAATTTATAGTGAGGCAGTTCTAAATATTCGTCTAAATACTCTACCTCAAACTTACCAAATTTAAGTGCTCTTTTGACTATAGAATTTAAATCACCTTGATCCGATATCTTAATTTTTGATAGTTCTCTTTTTCTTCTATTAGAAATATCGTTTAATTTCAATCTACTAGATTTTGTTTGATACCATTTTTCCCTAAAAGGTAACCACCCATTCTCAAACATATCCTTAGATGTTTCTTTATCAGTGATTGCATATACTTCAAGAAGAGATTCACCAGTTTGAGTAAATAAACCATTATTATGGTTATATATTATTTTCATTTGTGTTTATAAAATCAAATGCTAAATTATCACTATCAGGTGTAATCCATTTAGGGTTTGTCTCTGATGACCATTCGTAAGAATTATATTTCCTTTCAATTAACATTTCTTTTGATGAATAGAAAGTACTATCAAAAACGATTAATCTATTATTAGGTTGTATTGCGAAATTTCCATTATCCATCATAATAAAATGACCGCACTTATGTTGAGATGGATGTTCAGAAAATCCAGTAGGGGGTATAGTTCTATCTTCGTGAGCCCAATCTAATGTAAATAATATTTTACCTCTATATTTTTCTTTTCTCCTACTAACAAATTCAACTGGTGAACTACGTAACATTGGAAATTGTGTTAACGACACATAATACGAATAACTATCCCATAAAACTAGTTCATCTAGTTCTTGTTGAACGGCGTCCTCCTTCCAACAAAAAGCATGAATGGGCATCCTCCACCATATTCCACCATCACTCATCATAAAATGAAATAATGGTGTTTTACCTGGAATTGAAGTCATTCCAAAAATGTAACACTCAAACTTTTTGTCAAAAGAGTCTAATTGATTTCTCAGAAAATTACCTCTAACGTAACATTCTATTGGTGGGGTTGGGATGTTTAAATAAGCCATTATTTTTGATATTTTTGTATTAAATAATCGACAAAATCTTCCATATTGTCAAGGTGGTAAGTGGTTTCTTCATCCCATATTGTTTTCTCAACATTATCATATAACCACCAACCAACTAAATCCTGGATATATCCGTACTCTTTGTCTTTTTCTTTTCTGAGGATGGCCGAAATGCTGTTTTCCAATCCACTAACCCCTGTTTCAAGTTCAAATAAATCAACTCCCAAACTATGGAGCTTAGATATCTTCTCATTTATTTGGTTAATTAGGTTTAGGGTGTCAATAATATATTGTTTTACCATTGTTTCTCTTATTAAATATTTTGAATGTTAAAAATAGCATAGATGGAGGGACTCGAACCCCCAACCAGTTGGTTTGGAATCAACGGCTCTACCAATTGAGCTGCATCTACGTTTGAGTTGAGGTCGGAGTAGGGATCGAACCCACCTAACAGAGGTTGCGACTCTGCACCTAAGCCACTCGGACATCCGACCTAATTATTTATTTTTTTAATCCCCCAACATCACCCCACTCGTCAGCGGGGGATAGGTTGAGTTAAGTCCTCTAACTTATACCTTGGGCTATTCGTTTATGGACAACAAGACCACAGCTAGTGAGCTATTCTTATGGTAAGCTTCGTGGTACATTTATTTTATACCGGTTTGTATTTCCTTTTTATCAGAATGTTTATCACCTGTTTTCCAATTTACAGAACCATTACAAGTTGTGAAATATTTGTAACCACGATCCCAAAATCTATAAACCTTACAACCATCAACTTCAAATAGAAGTTCAATATTGAAATCGTTGTTGTTTGTTTTAACAATCTCGGTAGGTTCTCCAAAACAACTGGTTAAAACTAAACTGAGTGTCAAACCGATGAGGACTTTTTTCATTTTTTATTTGTTTTTATTGAGTTATTGTATTCGTTTTAAAGAGTTACATCTACATAACACATTAAAGTAATGAATAGTTTCCATTTTGTAATTATTTTTTTCATCTAAAAAAACAACTACCTCCATGTCAACTATGGATCTAATCTCAATGTACTGATTGTTGGGATTATCTTCACTATAATCAATATATAATTTATCACCAACCTGGTACTCACCAATTTTTACATTCGTCATATAATTTTATTTTTTCTTTCTGACCGTGATTGTGTTGGTCAAAATGGTCTGTATTAAAGTTGCAGACTAATGCTTCAACAACTGTCCGTCTATTTTCAATACTACCGCCATTATGATAAAAATGGTCTTTTGTGACTACATTAAATTTACTCCAAAATTTTTCAATCATTTCATTTTGTCGCCAGTCGTTATGATGCCAAGTTGAAAGAATAAATTTTGCTTTTGTTTCACTTAATAAATTGAATAGAAGTTCTTCGTCTTGTTCTGTCCAACCGTTAAAATAGTCAACGTGTCTGCCGTAATATGGTGGGTCGCAATAAATAATGTCGTTTTCAGTAGCTAAAGGTATTATGTCAGCAAATGATTTGTTGTGAAAAGTCCAGTCAGGCTCAGTTTGAATGATTTGAGAAACCGTTGCAACTTGATTTGTGATTTTTGTCACGTATGCTTGAGCAAAACGTTCTGGTTTTTTACAGAATGGAATATTCCAATGACCTTTGTTGTTAAATCTCATCATTCCATTAAATCCTGCTCTTGAAAGGAAAATAAAATCGTAAGGTGAAAATTCTCCAGCATTGAAACGAGAACGAACTTTTAAATAATGCTCATAACCATTATTGTCGGCTTCACTTAAAATCGCTCCTTCTTGTTCAAGATAGTGTTTCATCAAAGGTGCAGTAATTTCTTTTGCCTGAATACCTTTATAAAAATTGATAATATGAGGATTTGTATCGTTTAAAATCGCTTTTTTGTAACCCGAATTAAACGCAACTACACCAGTTCCAAGAAATGGTTCTATCCATTTACCTTGAACCTTTGGTGCAAGTTCCATAATCCAAGGAACTAGCTTGGTTTTTATGCCCTGACTTTTTATTGGTGGAACAATTACTTTCATTCGGCATCCTTTTTTAAAGTTGAACACTTTACTATCTTATCCCATAAGTCTGTCCTACCTTTAAATTCTAAAAAGTCTTTAAGAGTGGTAATTTTTGTTGGCTTACCATCTTTTACCATTGTTGCAGAACCGTGATTTATCCAATATTCATCAAACCATTCTTCACCTAGTTGGCTAAAAATTCCATTTTCACTTCTTAAATCGTCAATGCTAAGTGTAGCACCGATATTTGCAGTATTTCCCAAACCTTGTTTGTCACTCGCAATTTTCCATTTCTCTGCGACAAAAAAGTCAAAATCTTTAATCACTGATGTAATTGATTTTAAATTTTTAACGGTTGCTACTTCTCTTTCTCCTACTTTTTGGTTAGGCGTTTCGTATTCTTCTTGAAGTTCTTGAACTTGATAAATTTCTGTTTCAGAAGCATCATCAGCCAAGTCTGTTCTTGTGTAAATTACACCCAAACAAAAATGTGCTAAATATTGATTGTAGGGAAACTGAATATTTTTCTTTTTGTCCCTTTCTTTGAAATAACTTCCGTGACTTCCCAAAGTAAAACTAGAAACTCCGCTTTTCTTCCTGTAAGTTGTTTTTAAGTCAACAGCAAATTTTACGTCTTGATTTTTCTTAGCCATACTAACTTCACCTTCAAATCTTTTAATGTTCCTATGATCTGGAACAACTCGTTTCATATTTTCAATTTTCTTTTCAGTATGGCTAATAAAACCTTCAAGCCAAATTTTAAGTTCTTCCATTCTATTTAAGTTTTATGTTAAAAAATAATACATACTTATAACAACAAATATAAAACATTTATTTCAGTGTTCCAAATTTGTTATTGGTTTATATTTTAAATTCTGTTTTTCAATTTAAGTTTTCGTTAATAAACGTTTTATATTTGCATCCGTTATGTGTAAGTGTTCCGTTCATCGTTCTAATTAACATTTCGGTTGAAAATTTTAAAAGAAAAATCCCACCCATTTTTAATCAAAAGTTTATCTTTAAGTTTATCAGTTATGATTCGTTCAGGCTTATCATGTTGTTTACCATCTATTTCGATAGCAATTTTTCTATCGTGTATTGCAAAGTCAACATAATATCTTTCTAATGGCATTTCATATTCGTATTGAATATTTAAAGAATCTAAAACTCTCATAGCCACCTTTTCGGGGTAAGATGGTTCTAACTTTTTCCTAGTTTTCCAACCAAAAGTTTTATCATCATTTTTATGTCTTTCATAAGCATTATTTGAATTAATGATAGACATCTTTCTTTTATAATCTTCGTTTTCCCATTTAAGTGAAGAACTACAACTAAATGAACACGTCTTTTGATTTCGTTTAGTCCAATTAACTTCAAATTGATTTTTACAATTTTCACAAATTAATTTTATTTTTCCATGTCCCCTGCCAGCAAGTGATTTCGAAACCTTTCGATTAATCTCATTTCTTTTATTTTTAGTACTGAAACTTCTAGCACACTTTGAACAACAAAATCTACCAGAACCATATGTACCATCGTGTTCTAAACTACAATTTTCACAACTTTTCATTTTATGTAATATTTTATTATATATAAATATATCACATTCGAACAATTGACTTTTAATCTATGTCGGCAAGATAGGAATCGAACCTATATGTAACCAATTAACCTTTCTACGTGGTATCAGCACGAGGGTATACTTGCCGTATTATTGTATGGGTGACAGAACTTTATTTATTTACATAAACAAGGTGGTAATCACTTATACTCACATTGTTTTCGTTAATCCAATTATTGAATTTTAAATTAACCTCTTTTTTTGTTTTCACTTTCCATTCTTCCACTATCTTTTCAGTTTTTATAACTTTAGTTTCACCATATAAAGTAAAAAACAATTTTTCATTATATGTTTCTGGTGTAACTTCAACACCATCTTTGAAATATTTAATAACTTCTTTAGTGTAAATTAATTGTGTGCTGTACATAGTGTTATTTTTTTATGATTCAAACTTCAATTATATAAACCACACCAAAGAATAAAAAGTTTCAAGTGTTGAATATTTTTTTGTGGTTCTACCAGGACTCGAACCTGGAACCCCTCCGTTATGAGCGGAAAGCTCTAACCAATTGAGCTATAAAACCTATTGTGTTGGGGATGTGCGATTTGAACGCCTCCTCTTCGTCCCAAACGAAGTATGCTAACCGAGTTACACCACATCCCCTAATTTAGTAATTACATAATCAATATCGCCAAAAATAATATTAATTTCTTTTGATACAATTTCCATTTTCACCCTATCCTTATCCATACAATATGGATTTTTTGGATCTAGATACAAGTTGAAATCTGGTAGATAAAAGTCAGGATAATAAAGTTTGTTTTTACCATCTAAAACCCATTTAATTGGTTCTGGTCTTATCCATTTAATCTTATACTCATCCAACCATTCTGCTAATTTTAATTCCCAACTTGATTCCAAAATAATACCATTGTAGTTTATTGTTTTTCTACTACCATTCAAGTATTTTCTGTTTGTTTTACTTTTTATTTGACACTCATCTGAACAAGTTTTTCTAAATCTATTTTCGTAAGTAATTTCTGTGTTACATATAACACAATTTTTTCCTGTCTTTTTGTTTAAGAATCTTTCATAACCCTCATCGTGTCTTTGTTTGACCACTCGTTGAAGGGATTTAATGGACTTCTCTTTATGTTCAGGACTTAAAGTTCTCCCCTCAAGTTTCTTTGAAATTTTAATCTTAGTTTCTTCCTTATGTCCACCTCTATTTTTATTGTTAAAACTTGCGGCACAAGAACTACAACAAAACTTGTTATGTCTTTGAGGATAAGTCAAATCATTCCCACAATTCGTACATTTATTAGGGGTTTTATTATACTCTTCTTTTACCTTATCAGATTTCAACTTAGCAGCTTCAGTTGCTAATTTTTGACCTCTTAAAACATTTTGGTAGTGTCCTTTGTATAGTTCTTTCATATATCTATTTTATATATAAATATATTGATAGTACGGAAAAACCTACTCGAACCTACATATATTTAAACAAAAAACGTATAAATAAAACCCAACATAACAACCAAAAAGAAAACGATTGAAATCAATAATAAATCAGAACTTCTTTTGGTTACCCAGATTATCAATAATACCAAGGCAATGATAAGGAAAAAAATTGAATAAAACATCAACATAACATTAGATTTTATTTATTAAGAATTATTTTAATACCATCAAAAATTTCTTCACCATATGAATCGTGTGGGTCACCACCACTTCAGTCGTTCGCCTTGACCAACTTGGCAACATCACCATAAAAATTTAGAGTAAGTATCCACCACGTTTAAGGCTGGCTGTGGACAGTGCTACCTACGACCTTTCCTTACTCTTTTATTAAAACCAATATCACATCCTATTAGTTCCAAGATTTGATATTTTTTTTTGTTCCCCCTGATGGAATTGAACCACCATTTTCAGAATCAAAATCTGATGTAATCAACCTTTATACCAAGGGGGATTATATTTTTACCAACGATGTCAATGAACAAAAAAAACCCTGAACTTTTTCGGTTCAGGGTTTTTATTATGAAAAATAATAAAATGTAAAATTAACTTACTATACCCAAACCATAGATATTACCAATCCAGCAATTGCTAAATTGCGGTTGAATTGATATTACATTATGTTTATTTGAGCGTTTCATTATTTGTATTTGTTTATAAGTATTTGTAATTTATTAAAAAGTTTGGTTCAGAATGATTTTTTTTACAATTTGGATTTGTTTTAGTTTGCTGAACTCATTCTTTATAACCAGTAAAATGTCAGGATAGGTTTTTCAAAATTCCTATAATTTGATTTTTAATTTGCTGGAACTATCCCTTGTACAATATATAACGTAAAATTAGATAAAAAGTTTCATTAAGTCAAGAAAAAAATAGGAAAAATTGGTTTCAGAATGGGTTTTGGTTAAAAATTTATCTCCTTGGTGGGAGAAGTGAGTTTAACCATCTCGATTCTAGTTATTGATTGTAGTTAGATTTGCAGGAATCATTCCTTATAAACCAATTTTTCCATATTGTTAGATTACTAACATCTTGTATCTATCTGAGTCAATCGTGATATTCATAATTGATTCTGGTGAATCAATATTTCCTACCAAAACTGATTTCATTATTGCAGGACTCAAACCAGAAATCAATGATGTTCCCTTTTCATCGAAACGAACTGGGAAGTTCTTATTTCTTGATTGAATATTCCAATAAACGATACTAGGTAAAGTGTATCCGTGTTGTTCGTACTCCCTACGAATCATCTGCATTGCAGTTAAAGGTAGGTTTGTTGCTTGATTAAATTCCATATCAGACAAGATAAGGATTTTCGTTGGCATTTCATTCTCAGAGACATTATGTTTCACTGCCTGACCAAGGATTACTCTAAACACTTTCTCAAGGTTTGTACTCATACCCCAATCAGAACGACTAAGTTGTGTATATCTTTGATACAAATCACCACTTAGTTTTTGTAGTTCAGGTTTTTCAGAGAAAGTAATAAAACTATCTTTGAATACACCCTCATTTCTCTCAGAAATATACAATCCCAATGATATTGCAACATCCATACAAGTAACATTGGCGTTTCCACCAACACTGCTAATCATAGATCCTGAAACATCCACAACAGGTAGTATTCTTTCGGTACATCCTTCCATAAAATTTGGAAGAGCTTTCCATTGTTCAATAGCTAATTCTCTATTACCTAAGTTCAAGGTTTTGACAACATCATAAGGATAAACTGCACTTGCATTTACCTTAGTCTCACCATTTTTAAGGGCGAGAATATATTGACCAAACCCAAGACTATCGTGTTTTGGAAACGCTTTTGAATATCTTCCCATAGATAAAGATGGTAGTTTAGAGTATTCAATATTTGACCACTCATTTGCACACATCTTTTGTTCTACGGTGTTGGAAAGTTCAACCAACATTTTACGTAAAGATTTTGGTGTCAGACCCATAGCCTTTCTGATGGAGTTAAATATAACCCCTTTTCTTGGCATCCACTTTGCACACAATCCATTACGGGATTCTAATCCCTGGATTATTGTCGCCATCGCATCGTTATTCACTTTGGTGTTGAATAGGACAGTTAAATCGTCCCAACGACCGAATTCTGGGATGAACTTAATGTTCTTTGCCAATACTTCTGAATCCGTTTCTGCTAAGAATTGGATTATATCACGGAATATTTGTCTTTCACCAGCACCTCCACGAACATCTCTTGACCAAAATAGAATACGCATCGCAGTCAATGGATTTTCATTAAATGCCTTTGAGAAATTACTCAACAATCTTTGTTTGTCTTGTCCTCTCATTGCTCCAATGGTGAAGAATAAATTCACACACTCATTAAGAGTTGATGAATTTGTAACCATACCATTTTCAGTAAATGTGTCTTCTGTTTGTAATGCGTCTAAGAAGTTCATAATCTTTTTATTTAATTTGTTTTGAAAGTATAGAATATTAGATTGAGGTTGTCAAGGGTTATTTTAAATCTTGTATTTGAATTAATATATTTGTTACTTCTTCTGGTGTTAGATTACCTACAACATCACTAGTAATTGGTGTACCATAAGTAAGTTTTCCATCTTTGTCAAGTACGTCTAATTCATATAACCCTTTTTGTCCACCATATGAACTTTCATTACACACTACTGAAGCTCCATACCCATTGTCAAACATAATTCTACTTACAACACCTCCAATATATGGATGGGGTCTGAATTCAATATCCTCAAATACCTTAAAGTTTAAGTCCAACATCTCACACAGGTCTTTAACTGAGATTGAAGACATCTTGTTCAATTTGATAATACCGTGTTTTTCATAATGATCACGGAGTTTTTCATTTATAGATTTTTTACTCATAGATGTTTAGTCTTCTTTTACAATTTTTACAAAAATTACCACTATCATACACATCATTATCTATCGCCATAACACAAGATAAATCACCACAATGACCTAAACCTAATGTATGACCCAATTCGTGAATGATAGTTTCTTGGAGGAAAGATTTTTCACCTCTAACTATAGCAGTCCCACCATTCACTGCGGCATAACCTCTTAAATAATCACCTCTAGCCCATAATTCTTTATCAACAATATATAGAACATTTTGTTGACTAAAAAGTTTATTCAAACAAATATCGGCATTAAGGATATGATTCGCACCTTTTATGTACATATCATCACTTATCGGTTCATTATCTCCAATAATACAATTAAATCCATAAAAACCTTTGATAATCCTAACGGCATCAGTAATATCACTATAATCAACATTCCCCAAAGATTTGATAACAATTGTTTTATTTGGAAACTCAGAATGATTTATCGTTTCAACTTGAGTTTTATTATCAACAACATATTCATTATTGATATTATTATTGTCAATTTCCTTTTGATTATTAATTGTAATAGCAATTGGGTTTGTTGGTTGGTTAAATGAATTGTGGGGATGAATCACAAACATTTCAGACAATGTGAGTTTCTTTTCTTTCATATAATCCCAAACAAAATATACGATAAGAGCAACAACGGCAATTTTGATTAAGTCGTTCATAGTTGTTTATTTTTTGATGTTACAAATATAAGAACTACTATTGACTAAACAAAGTTCCAACGAATGAATTATTTTTTCTTAATACTCAATTTTGCCAAATTATGTCGTTGTAAGTTCTTATTGTCATTAACAACATTCCTTGATATTGGTTTATTTTGTTGGACTTGAGGTTTTTCAGGTTTTTGATTTGGCAATACCTTTTGTTCTGGTTTCTTTCCTAATATTTCATTGATTCTATCATAATCAATTGTTTTTGGATGAGTTAATATTGCGGAAATATCTTTTTTGGGGGTGATCTCAATGTATGGGTCAGTATTGTATATTTTATTTGTATTAACCTCATTAAAAGTACTAGTCACCAATTCTTGTAATGGACCAAAATTACTTTTACGTTTACTCATTGAGTAATATTTACCTCTTAATGGTGATGATAATCCAGTTTCTTTTCTTTGGGTTAAACTATTTGGATGTACTCTCCTATAAAATACAACATCATTTGTATAACTGAATTTCTTATTGTTTTTATAAAGTCTTCCCATAAAATCTGAATCTGCGGCGACTGGCCAAGGTTCAAATCCATTCATTGATAAAAATAAATCCTTTTTGATTGCAAAGACACCTTCACCATATGTGTTTGATCTGGTAATGTTATAATTTGGTGTATTTGTAAAATCAGAATACATTGGTTTGACAAAATCGTTTGTCCTCATTCTTCCTAATATATCTGAAATCATATTTTCTTTCATTATATCGTCTGAATCAAAGAAAAGTAATATATCTGAATTGGATATTTTGGCTAATGAGTTTCTAACAATATATGGTCCGTTGTTTTTGTCAAAATAAAAAAATCTTATGTCTTCATTGTATTTGTTTTTCTTAACATATTCTAATGTTTCCTCACATCCATCAATTCCTACCAAGATTTCACAATCAGAGTACCCTCTAATACTATTTAAACACTCAGATAACATTGTTGGGTTTTTGAATGTGGGGACGAGGATGGATATTTTTGGCCTAACTAAATACTCTAACAAAAATGAGTCATCATTCACATAAAGAATAAAGTCAGAGATTACTAAATTATCTAAAGGACCAAAATTATTATTACTTTGTTTTTTATGTTTTTTGTCGTGATAGTATTTTCGTATTGGTGAGTTCATACCAGTACTAGGGTTTGATGTTAAACTTTCACCATGTTTCCTATAATATAAACCAACACTATCCAAGGTTTCAATTCTAATCTTGTTCGCAGTAACTCTCCAAAAAAATTCACCATCCGCAGCACAATCCCAAGGCTCAAAACCATTTAATGACATAAATACCTTTTTATTGATACCAAAAGTACCAACATGATAATGATTGACCGGAGTATTGTTAATATAATTTACATAGTTATCTCTAAATGTAATATAACGATACCTTACATATTCATAATTATCTAATGTGTTTACAACATTAGAAACTAAGGTTGATGTCATAACATCATCGGAATCAAAAAACAATAATTTTTCGTAACTAGAGTTTTTAACCAAAGTATTTCTGATTATATATGTGCCTACTTTTTTAGTGAAAAATAATATTTTTACTTTATCAGATAATTGATTTTTAATTGACATTAAGAATTTCATTGTCTCAATACAATTATCAATTCCAATCAGTATTTCATATTCCGAATCGCCACAAGAATTTATGATTGATTCTAATGTTTCTTTGATATATGATGTATTTTTGTAAGCGGTAACAATAATTGAAATCATAATAAATTATTTAATTAAAACGTCATTTGGATTTAATTTGGATAGTGTGTTATTTCCATGAATAACCAACTTAACATAAGTTTCTTTAACATATATGATGTTATTACTTATAGTTTTTAATCTATCGTGAACAACATCAAAAATACCTGAATTGACTTTTTTTTGAATTAATGTTGAAAACATTGAACAAACTTTTGAGTAATCTCTACTATGTTTATATTCCTTTTTTGTGTTTAATTCATATTTTGTTGGTTGAAAGGTGATAATAAAATTATCATATAGGTTACTATTTCTTTGGTATAAATTTTGGATATACTCAATATAATTTTCTACCATGATATCATCACAATCGTGCCTAGTTTGTAAAGTTATGTTATTATCAATAACATATTTTTTGTAATCTTCTTTTGTGCTTTCAAATCTCAAAACATCAATATTTGTATTTAATTTTTCTTTAATTAATGAAAAATGATGTGGTTTGGAAATTAAGGCTAGTTTAAAATTCTTATTTGTTTGATTATTTATTGCTGGAATAAAAGTTTGTTTCATCACCTCAAAATATGAGTTGAATTTTTCTTCATCAGTAAAATAACATCTAGTTACAATTATATGGTTCATAATTTAGTTTGTTTAAAAATGATGGATCTTTTATTGTTTAAATCCACTCTATTTTTTAGTTTATTGTATCCAAGAAAAGGACTATAAGTTACAATATTTTTTTTTGTTGAATGTTCGTTACCCAACCATCTTTCCCAATAATACCTATGAGAGGTAAATTCTGGAGGTATACAATATTTTTGTACATATCCACTCCTAACCCAAAAAAAATTATACCATGCAAAACCAAACTCACTAGGCAAGATAGTTCCAACATCTAATGAGTCGTTTTTTTTGAATTCGTCTAGATATAAATTAAAGTTTTCAATAACATTTTTGAATAATATTTTACGAAGAGTGTGATTACCATTATTTTTTTCACCCGATGTCATTCCTTTAGTATGAAAATATAGAATTACTGAGTCTTCCCCTAATGATACATCGTACACTGCTTTTATTCCCGGATATTCATATAAATTATCAGAAAATAAATTTATAATTTGAACCTTTTTGAATTTTGCCCAAATTAATTGTTTAGCTCGTTTTAAGTCATCAGTATTACAACTTAAACTAATGTATACATTATCTGCTAAATCATATAATCCACAATTTTTTAATTGTGATAATTGTTCTAAAAAAATTGGTTCCCAAATACCAGGTTTAAGATAGGCAAAATAAACTATTTTTATTTTCATAAAAAATTTGACATAGTGATTGTTAAATATTTATATTGTATATAAAATAAATAGTATGGAAAAAGTATTAGTATTAAATGCTGATTTCACCCCAATAAATGTCACCACTGTATATAAAGGATTTACCTTGGTTAACAAAGGAAAGGCTGAAATCTTGAAGGCAAGCAAAACCCCCTTATGTACTGGAGTCAAAGAATTTGTTCGTCCCTTAATCATCCGTTTATTCAACTTTGTTAAGTTCAGAGTTAATAAATTGAAGATTAACAGACACAGATTATACAGAAGAGATGGCCACGAATGTACATATTGTGGCAGTAAAAAGAATTTAACAATTGACCACATCATCCCAAAATCAAAGGGTGGTCAGAATACTTGGATGAATCTAATAACTTGTTGTTCTCCTTGTAACAGATTAAAAGATGATAGAACACCAGAACAAGCAAATATGAAAATGAATATTCTTCCCTATGAACCAAATATATTCTCAGAGATAATTAATTCTTCTGTTGGTGATATGTGGGAAGATTTCAAAACGACATTCTATTAAACACAAAAGGACGTAAAAACGTCCTTTTGGTAGATGTTGGATACCTCCCTTTCTTTTAGTTGAGTTTATCCCATGTAAGTCCTACCTCACAGGTATCTTTAATGAATTATGTATTAGTTTCACTTGGAGTTTCCCTTGGTTCTTTATTAGCTAATGAGGTTGAAACCTCATCAATTTTAGAACCCAAGTCAGACAACATTGGACATATGGCGTTTTCTAACCCCTCCTCAATTGCTTTAATAAAATGAGTACTAGCCAACATTTTAGTGATTGAATTCCTTAACACACCCTCAAGTGGTCCTTCCATATTTTTACTTGATGTGTATTTTCTAATTATAGCCTCACTTATTGTTCCACCCATAAATGACACAAATTTATCACATTTCCAAATTGTCAATAAATCACCAATTTTTAAATTACCTAAACCGACAATAATTATATTACCTAACCATCCTTTAGAATCTATCCCTAATTTCTCAACAACCCATTTCATAATATACTCTTTGAAGTAGCTATAAGCCCCGCCGAAAATAGTCCCACCGAATAGACCTGCAAGGCTGTTTAACACTTCTTCTGAAATAATTTTTTCATCATATCCTTTTGAATTAAGATAAACAACCTCATTCAGAAGATCACCAAATAAATTATTTAATTCACTTTTTTTTTTAATGTATCTACCTTCAGTTAAAATATGTAGGTGTTTTTTGATTATCATTTCTTCACTTAACGACTCTTGTTTGTTTCGTTTTAATTTGTTTAAATTTTCAGATATTATATTTTTTAATAAAACATCTTCCTTTACTCGGTTTGGATTAACAATATATGTTTTAGCTTGCCTATACTGTTCTTTGTTCTTACCAAGTTTCCAAGCCGCTAAGTGAACTGGTGATGCGGCAAAAAGTGGGTCTATTATTTTGGCTTCAAATTCAGTATAAGTACGATTTTTACTAATAATACCTTTTTGCATTGCTTTTTTAAATCCCTCTAAGCCATAATTTTTAATACACTGTAATGACTTATCCTTATCTTCAGCATCTGGACTTGCGTTACTTTTATTAGTTAGTGCGTCAGTATAAGCCTCACTGTAAGTTACAATTTGATCCACACAAGATTGAATAGTATTATTCTCTTTGAATAATTTTTGATTTAGTGATGGGTCAGAACCACCTATTGTTGTATTTTTAGGACGAAGCATGAAATAGTCAGTCTTAAAATAAGAACTATAATTATAGTTACTTAATTCTCTAGGGTAGCTATTGAAATCTCTTAGATTAAATTTATCGTATTCGTTCATTTTAGTTGCATCCCCTTCACTAAAATCAACAAAATTAAACGGCGGTTTTTTTAAGTAATTTATAATATTGGTTTGATCCTCAGACAGATTTCTAGCCGCTTGCGTCAAACCCTTAAATTTCCATAATGTAAGTTTTTGCCCCGTTAATAATTGTGGATATGTAGTAGCAGGAACGAGTTTTTGGGCATCAGGGTCTGTACCAATATCAACTAAGGTATAATTAGACAAATTAAGTTTCTTATCATTAATATCTTTCCAGGTTACAAAATTATTATCGTTATGAATTAAAGTCTCGTACGCTGTTTTCCTTGTACCGGATAAGTTCAAAGGGTCATAGAAAGTATTAACAGTTCCTTGACAAGTTAATTTATTTTTTGTTAACGTAACCTTTTTTGTTTCATTATTAACAACATATAATGTATAATAAACGGAGTTACCGACTTGTTCACCAAAACCTGCGGATACAAGATAAAGGGTTGAAAGTCCATCTCTGGATGGTCTAGTTAAAGCTTTTTTTCCATCGTAGTCAACGGTACTAGCTGGGAAATCACGGAAACAATTATTATCATACGCCGCAGCCAATAACGGATCCCCAAACCCCAAAGTCTCATTAGATTCTTTTAATATTTTCATAATTAATTATTTATCTATTTTTTTATTTTACATATTATCAATGACTGATGTATCACCACCAGAAGTAATTGAAGTTGTTGTTGTTGTTGTTGATTTTCCACATTTAGCCTTAACCTGATCATAAATATCTTTAGTTATTGTTTTAACTGGACTAGTACCTAAGAACTCACCAGTCTTACGAGCTGTTTCAGGGCCTAAACAACCATCTACTGAAGCACCAACACAACCTTGAATTTCTTCAATTTCAGAACTTCTACAATAATATCCTTGAGGGAATCCACTACATGGTTTACATCCACTAACTGGTGGTACTGGAGGTACTGGTTTAGGTGTAACATTAATAGTCAAACTACAATCAATAAAATAAACATTACCATCTTGGTTTATTATTATTTTATCACCTTGTACCAACCAATTTCCTTTCCCTTTTGATGAAACAAAACTACGATCTTTATTGAATACTGAGTCAGGAAATGGGACATGTTCTCCATTTGAATCAACTGTATTTGGATTTGCCATTGGTAACATATTAGGATTACCTTTTTCTGAAAGAGTTTTTAAATCGTCTTCTGTTAATCCTTTAGAACCTTTAGCATAAATAACCTTTAAACAATCGGGAACCCATTCAATTTCAGGATCTTTATGTCCATCTGAAAACCACCATTGTAATAGTGCTAATCCTCCCGCACCAGCTGCAGCAATTGAGGCATATCTAAAGGTTTTGTTGGCCCATAATCTCTGTACCCAAGGTTTTGGTGGTGGAGGTGGTGGTGGAGGTGTTGGAACAGGGCCAGGGCCAGGACGAGGACTTCCACCTTGTTTTGACTTAATACGAACCGCAATATCATCCGCTACATCATCAGCGTAACCTTTACCCTTTAATATCTTAGCAATAGCTTTTTCTGATAACTCATCAGCAAATTGTGCGGTTTTTATACTTAAAGTAGCCGCTTTATCAACTAGAGCGGTTCTGATTGGACTACCGGAAGGAAACGAACCTGATTTTAGTAAACCTTTGGCTAAATTACTCAAACCATTTGCCGTTATAGTTCCAGCTTTAAGAGCGTTTAAAATCTCATCAGTTGAGCTCGCAACACCCCCACCTTTGAGTGTGATTCCGCCTACCTTACTAGTTACTTTATCTAACAAATTTTTTGCAGCTTGATATTCAGCGTTTCTTGCACCTTTAATAAAATCTGCATAGTTTTTTCCACTATTTGAAAATGCGACATCATCAGCTTTATTTAAACCGACGTTGAAAATCTTCAAAAATTGTTTTTTTGTTTGTTCCCCTAATTCAGCAAATTCATTTATCTCTAACTTTGATTCATTTTCCGTTAAAGTTAAATTAGAATTGTAATTACTTAAAAGTTTAAATCTCGCAATTTCTTCTGATATTAATTTTTTTTCCATAATATTTTTTATATTTTATAATTCACCAGTTAATTCAACATTATCTAAGCTACCCCCCATCTCTTTTGCCATTTCAGCCATCGCTTTATCAACCTCAACTTTAGCGTTAGCTTTTTGTTCGGCTGTAAATTCATTTGCTTGTTCTTTTTCACGACAAGTTATAGGATTATCAACCCCCATAGCAGCACAAAATAAAGCGTGTTTTACTGCAGCTGACAATGTTGTTTTTCCCGCTTGACCTAAAGTTCCTCCTTTTTGTGTTAATTCTTTAGCCCATATTTGTTTTAATTTTTGTTTTAAATTTTTAACTATTGATGTTGTTGTCTGAGTACCTCCCTTAGCTCCAGCTGCTAAATCATCAACGAATTGTTTAACCTTAGCGGTAGTTTTACCTCCCCAATCAGCCAACCATTTGATACCTAATGTATTACCAAAAAATGATGCAGCTTGAGCTATTAAACCTATTACTGTATTAATACCACCTCTTATGGCGTTTACCATTCCAGCAAATACGCCTCCTTGTTTCGCAGCAATCTTACCAATATCTAAAAACGACCGTGCCCCAGCAAAAACTGTTCTAGCTGATTTTGCTATCAGTTGCATACTAGGAATCATTGCTATTATATCCATAAAAATATCAAGATAACTCCATTGGTATTTTCCACTTTCGTATTTTCCACTTAACATTTTGTATATATCCCAAATCAATAGAGCTCCATATAAAACAGCATTTGCAATTTGACCAACAACTGGTATCAAAGTAGAAAACCCAGCCATAATTCCTACTCCAACTGCACTAAATAGCATAGAACGAATACCTTCCATAATGCACTCAACACCTGAAGTAACACAATTCCAAGCGGATGCTATGCCATTACTAATATAATTCCAAGCCGATTTTGCCTTTTCTCCAACATAATTTAATAAACCTTTTTCACCAATTTGTTTACCTTGGTCTACAACCCATTTCCCAGCACTTACTGCAGCATCTTTAACATTTCTTGCTGCTTGAGCTACAACAAAATCCTTTGAAAATGGATTATACCATTGTTCAACAATTGTTTTTATATGGTTTATTGAATTATTTACTCTTTCTAAGATAATTGATTTATCTGTAGATTCATTAATTAATAATAGTTTGTTACCATATTTTTTTTCCCACTCACTTATTATACTCAAATTATTACTAGGTTTGAATATTTCTACCATTTTATATAAAACTTTCCTAGGATAATTTGAATACTCAACCAAGTCCATTTTTTTATTTTGATATTTGCATAATAAATTTTCTTTTAAAATATTAAAAGCTATATCTATGTTATCCATAGTATATGGTATTATTTTTTTGAACCTAGGATTATTTTCTTCGTTGGAAACTTTAACAACTCCTTTAGGTGTAAAAATATAATTAAAATTTTCAGAAATTGCAAAACCTTTAGTTATCATTTTTTTTATTTAAATATAAATATATCATACTACAATAAAGTATTAGCTTTACCTCTAGTAACTTTAACAATATCTCTCCATTTTGTTAATCCGATTTGATTTGCAGGTCCTCTAGTCGCACCAGACTCCCATTTTGTCACTGTTGGATAAGCTGGTTTATCTCCACTACCACTAGCCGCAGCTTCCTGTTCATCCAATTCACCATCATCAGTTTCTTTACTATCGGTATGGACATTGGTGGTATATTTTCTCATCGTATTAATAATTTTGTCAATTTCGTGTACTCCCATTAGAATAATTCTGGTTTTGGTAATTTATCCATAAATAATACATAGTATTCATTCAAAAATGATTGAATTTCATTCTCATCAACAAATAAGTCATCGTCAATGTCATCATATTCATCGGAAGAACTAAATTCGTCTATTTCTGTGTGAAACGTATATCCGAAATCGTCAATTTCAATAAACGGTATTTTTCCTTCTCGACATTCTTCGTCACTATCAGAGTTTGTTCTAAACGAAACCTCCAAAACTTCCTCCAATTTGTTAATATGAAATGTAATAATCTCAATAATTTCCATTTTAGTATCTTTTAAATCGTTTAAACATATCCAAAGTTTTATTTACTTGTTCTTGAAGTGGTTCAATCATATCTTCATCAACATCATTTAAATATGTCTCATAATCTTCAGAATATTCTTCATCATCAATATCCTTTAAATATGTCTCATCTTCTTCAGAATATTCTTCTTCATCAATATCCTTTAAATATGTCTCATCTTCTTCAGATGAATCACCCATTGTACCATATTCCAAATCATTGGGACCGTCACCAATCATATCCAATCCATCAAAATCTTCGTCTGTTGGTGTCATATAAATGTCTTCCTCGTCAGAAAACAATCCGATATCCATACCATCATGTCTCATTTCATTTATTCTCATATTAGAATATGGCTTAACAACACCCTTATTATTAACAACCAAGCCAACCTTGTCATTAGCGAAATCTTGTACATATAATGGTTGTTGATTTATCTGTTGACCATATGTTGTTACATAACCATCATACACTTGTCTATGTTGGTCAAGAATATCATTCTTTTCTGCTTGATTCATTTTGAAAAAATATGCGTTCATAATCTTTTTATTCATAAATATAATGTATTTATTAAAATATTTATCATTATGAAAATTATAATAACAGAAAGTCAAAGACGAATACTACTTAGAGAAAGTACTGGAGAACAACTAGGTGGTATCATTAAACAAAATGCCGAAAGGGTTAAAAAAATAATTGAGGAGGCCAAATCACAAATAGGACTTAACCTTCAATTCTTGTTAACTTGGGGGGCTGGTATTGGTGGCTTTATGGGTCCAATTGAAGATTTTGTTAGAGGAAAATACCCAAGTCTTTCTGAGTTACAACTTAACCTTATTTTGATTGGTGTTATTGCAACCTATTTTGTTGAGAATAAAAAATTCTTAACAAAAATCTATAACAAAATTAAAGATGAAGGAATTGTCAAACAATTTGAAAATATATTAAAAAAGAGTGATTTATTAAGGAATACTTTCCTTGATTTTGTTGATGGTCTGGGTGTGACCTTTCATAAAATTACAAATATGATGAGTTATACTTTCATCATACCATTAATCCCCCTAATATATCAAATGGTTACAGATGGATTGGTAACTAGCCTTGATTTGAAAGAATTTGCTATCAGAATCATTGGATTCACTGGATTAACATTATCTGGCATTATCTTCAAAGAACTATTATCCAAAATGGTGAGGCGATTCAAGGGATAGAACTTGAACTATCCATTTTTAATGATTATCCTTTTTAAAAAATAAGGTTAATATGCAAAAGTTCGATTTTAAAGACATTACATTAGTTCCAGAAGCCCTCTCCTCAATTTCATCAAGAAATGAGATTGATATTAAAAATTCAAACAACAAATTACCAATAATAGTCAGTCCAATGGACACTGTTATTGATTATAACAACTATTCCATATTCTCAGATATGAAAATGGAAGTATGTTTACCAAGAAACGAAAGATTAGATGAATACGATGGGTTTACATCAATATCATTAACAGAATTTGAATTAATGATTGACAAACACAAACGTTTTGAAGTAGAACCCATTGAAACCAAAATATTGGTTGATATCGCCAATGGTCATATGACAAAATTATATGATTTATGCAAATATTTTGTTAATGAAATCAAAACAAATCATAAATTGATGATTGGGAATATTGCCAATCCCACAACCTATGAAAAGTTTGCAGAATTGGGGGTTGATTATGTCCGAGTTGGTATTGGTGGAGGATCTGGTTGTCTTACATCAGCAAATACCGGAATACATTACCCAATGGCTTCCCTAATTTCAGAATGTTATCAAATCAAAAAGAATAGAAACTACCATACGAAGATTATTGCCGATGGTGGATTCAGAAATTATGATGACATAATCAAAGCATTGGCTCTAGGTGCTGATTATGTGATGTTGGGTGGTGTTTTAAATAAATCCCTTGAATCTTGTTCCCCAGTTTATTTTGGAAAACTAATTCCATTGAATAAATCAACATCAAAATATATGTGGGATAACCTTAAATTTTTGAGGAGATTTATGTTTAAGAAATTCAGAGGTATGAGCACCAAAGAAGTTCAGAAAAAGTGGGGGAAACAGAAATTAACAACATCAGAGGGTATTGTTAAGTATAACAAAGTTGAATATACAATGGAAAAATGGATTGAAAACTTTGAAGACTACTTAAAGTCAGCAATGTCTTATACTAACTCAAGAACTTTGGAAGAATTCAAAGAAACTGAATATGTTTTTATTACCCAAAATGCTTTAAACAGATATTACAAATAATTACATTTCAGTTATCAATACCTTCAATTCCCCATCACCTTTAATTACTCTATGATAAACCCCTACTGGTATATAATATTTTTCTCCAACGGTCAACCTCTTAGGTAGTTCATCATCCATTTGTAAATACCAATTATCACCTTCCAATACTTCAACAAGTCTATTCTCTCTGTCACGATGCCATTTCAGTTCTTCTGAATCAACGTTTGGGGAGAATACTCTTAGTTTTTTATTATCAATTATTTGTTGTTGATATGGCAGGTTTTCCATTACCAAGATTTTGAACTTTTAAGACCTAATTTCTTAGCGTGCCTCCCCACATTGCAACTCCAGTACCCAGCCATAGTTCTATCTTTCTTTTGAGCACAATTATGTCTTGCTCTGAATGATTTTGCTGCTTTAGGGTTTCTATTTCTTACTTTAAGATTTGGATCACCAAATGTAACTTTCTTGATTGTGCCTTTTGGTGTTTTAACATATACCGCAAATTTCTTTGGACCCCCAGGTGTTCTGAATGGAGAATTTAGGTTAACATTTTTTCCTCTATGTTTAGCTTCAGACAATAACTCCTCAACTTCTTCTTCATACATTGGGGCATCCAGCCAAACTTCATCACCATTTTCCAATAATACTTTCTTACCCAAGTCAGATTCAACTAACCAAGTGTCATCACCATTCAAAGTGATTTTATTTTCGTAATATAAATTTCTAACTTCATTGATTAATTTGAAATATTTGTCAGAATAAATTCTAAATACATTTTCAGATAATGGGATTTTATTACTTAAATGGTATTGTAATTCTTCAGAAATCATACTTGTTTGAGTTAATCTCATCGAATTGTCTACACTTTCTCTCAAAACTTTTTTAATTAGGTTATCTAGATTTTTGTTCATAAATTTTGATTTACCCATAAATATCACTACTATTATTATGAAATTTAATAACTTGAACAATATGACTAATATATTTTTATTTCTTTACTCCTTTACTTACATAATAATACGATTATATGTATTTGCTAAGGTTTTTTACCTTTTATGTATGACTTATTACTATCCAGAATCCCACGATATTAATTCATTAACTTGGTGGATATATTTTTTAATTTTTGATATTTGGTTAATATCTATGTTACCAAATAAAAAAGAAATTAAAAACAATAACGACATAACTCTACAATAAAATTTTCTATTTTTTGGTATATTTATAAAGAAAAAATTTATGAGAAAATATATCGTTAAAGAATCTGACATTAGAAGAGTATTAAGACAGACAATTAAAGAAGAAATGGGAATGGAACAAAAGGAACAAAAACAAGCTCCTCGTTGTGTTCCTGAAAATGTAATACCATTAGATGAAATTGTTGGTACTGCTGATGAATATGTTGATTATGCAAAAGGTGTAAGTAAAAGAAAATTAGGTGTGAATTCAATGGTTGATACCTTGGGGATTCTTAATAATATAAGACTATTCAATGATGTTAAAGATGGTGGTTCACATTTGGCTTACAATATGATGCACCATTTAAATAAGTTCAGAAATAAGAACTATTATGATGAAACATCCAATCAATGTAACAAAGCAATGGACAAAATAATTGAATTATACAAAGAAAATGAACACGGAACTGAACTTGTTAAGGACATTGAAAGAGTTTTAAATCTTCAAACAAAAGACGATGAATACACACCCTCACCAAGAGCTAAAGAATATCTAAAAAGATGTTTAGCTTTGGCTAAAGGGGAATAATCTAACCTCTTAGGAGGACTTTTAGGACCGTTACTAGTTATGGTAACAAAAAAAGAGGACATCGCTACGTCCTCTTTTTCTTTTATCGGTATTTATAAATAAAAACTATGAAAACTAAACTATTTTTTGGATGGGAAAATACAAAATGGTTGTTTAGAGAACTTGGTAAAATCTATTCATCAAAAAACTCAGTATTTTCCAAAAAAAGAATTGAATCCGGTATTGCATTTATTGTTGCACAATGGGGTATGATTTTCTTCCTATTAGAAAAAAACTCATCATTGACTATGACCGATTTAATCATGTGGGCTGGTGTTGAATTTGCTATCTCAGGATATATTATCCACCAAATTCAAAAAGAAAAGAAATCTGAAACCCCAACTGAAGAAACACAAGATTCAATTAACTAAAAAATAACCCCCAATGATGAGTTGGGGGTTATTTATCGTTTTGTTGGTGTCAACGAAATGATAATTACTTCACTTCCTCGAATTCAACGTCAGAACCACTAAAACCATCGGTATTTTCGGTTTGATTTACATTACTATACAATTCTTGAGTAATCTTTTGCATTGACATATTAACATTATCTAATGCTTTGTCAATTGTATCAATATCATTAGACTTCATACTCTCTTTAAGTTCAGTTAAACCCTGTTTAACCTCTTCTTTTTGTTCTTCACTGATTTTTTCATCTAGATTCTTCAATGTTTTCTCAATATTGAATACGGCACTATCAGCTTCATTCAATTTTTCAGCAGTTTCCTTAGCGGTTATATCAGATTCAGCATTTTCTTCAGCCTCTTTCTTCATTCTGTCAATTTCTTCTTGTGAAAGACCTGATGACGCCTCAATTCTGATGGTCTGTTGTTTATTCGTACCTTTGTCCAATGCCGACACACTGATAATACCATTAGCATCAATGTCAAAGGTCACCTCAATCTGTGGAATCCCCCTCATTGAGGTTGGAATCCCATCCAAATGGAATCTACCAATGGTTTTATTGTCTTTTGCCATTAATCTTTCCCCTTGTAAGACATGAATTTCAACAGTTGGTTGATTATCTACCGCAGTAGAGAAAATTTGTGACTTTTTAGTCGGAATTGTGGTATTTGCCTCAATTAATTTAGTAAATACACCCCCCATTGTTTCAATTCCTAGTGAAAGTGGGGTTACATCCAACAAAAGGACGTCTTTTACATCCCCAGCCAACACACCACCTTGAATAGCGGCACCTAAAGCTACAACTTCATCGGGATTTACACCTTTTGATGGTTCTTTTCCGAAAAATTTCTTAACCGCCTCTTGAATTGCTGGTATTCTAGTAGAACCCCCCACCAAAATGATTTCATCAATGTCATTTGGGGTCAATCCAGCGTTCTTTAGAGCTGATTTACATGGGTCAATGGTTCTTTGTACCAATTTGTCAATAATTTGTTCAAATTTTGACTTTGTGAGGGTCTTGATAAGGTGTTTCGGTTGATTATCAATCACCATAAAGTAAGGTAAGTTAATTTCCGTACTTTGAGATGATGAAAGTTCAATTTTCGCCTTCTCTGATGCCTCTCTAAGTCTCTGAATAGCCATAGAATCTTCAATCCAACCATTATTGTCATTTTTGAACTCAGATGTCAACCAATCAACTATTGCGTTGTCAAAATCATCACCACCAAGGTGAGTATCTCCATCAGTTGACAATACTTCAAACACGCCACCACCTAATTCAAGGATAGACACATCATGTGTCCCACCGCCGCAATCAAAGACAACTATTTTTGAGTCTTTATTCTTCTTATCAAGACCATAAGCCAATGCTGCGGCTGTTGGTTCATTGATAATACGTCTAACATTTAAACCCGCAATCTCTCCAGCTTCCTTTGTTGCTTGTCTTTGAGCATCATTGAAGTATGCTGGTACTGTAATAACCGCTTCAGTTACGGTTTGACCCAAGTAATCCTCAGCAGTTTGTTTCATTTTCTGTAAAACCATTGCTGAAAGTTCTTGTGGAGAATATTCCTTACCATCAATCTTAACTTTAGGGGTGTTATTTTTCCCTTTTGTGACATTATATGGTACTCTCTTAACCTCAGACTTGATTTCGTCATAACTTGAGCCCATAAATCGTTTAATTGAATAGATTGTCTTCTCTGGATTTGTTACAGCTTGTCTTTTTGCGGGATCACCCACCTTTCTTTCTCCACCATCTATAAATCCAATAATAGATGGGGTAGTTCTTTTACCTTCCGAATTGGTGATAATTACTGGTTCACCATTTTCCATAATCGCTACACATGAATTTGTAGTCCCTAGGTCAATACCCAAAATTTTACTCATAATTTAAATGTTTTTTGTTTAATTATATGTTTTATTTTTTATGGAGTCAACCCCCAACTTACTATCCCATATATAAAAATTAAACCAATAAAATTTTTACTGACAAATTGTCAGTTTTATGACTTTTTTAAAATTTATTTGTATTTATTCCTAAATGAAAAATTATGGACATCAACTTATTCAACATATTAAAAGATTAAATACAATCCTCCTTGTTTTTAGGGGGATTTTTTTTTATAATTAACCAATAAATTTAAATTTTTAAAAATGAAAAACACAAAAATCTACAACGAACTAGTTCAAAAAATGAGAACTTTCTTCCAAGCAAAAGGATTCTTGGAAGTACCAACACAATCAAGATTATCAATCCTCGCTGCGTGTGAAAATCCACATTCAATCACTAAATTTGAATATTTAGGACAAATTTGGCCTTTACCACAAACAGGTCAGATGTGGTTGGAGTATGAATTACTCAAAAACCCTGAATATCCTGGAGTATATTGTATTTCAACATCTTATAGACAAGAGAAAACACCAATAGTTGGCCGACATGAACTCATTTTTCAAATGTTTGAGGTTGAGACAAAAGGTACAAAAGAAGATATGGTTAAACTTCAAGCCGAAATGTTAGAATATCTTGGATTTAATACCCCAACTGTCGCTGACTACAATGAACTTTGTAAAAAATACGGAACAGAAATCCTTGAAGCTGAACACGAAACAAAAATGTGGAATGAAATCGGTGATTCTATTTCATTACAAAACTTCCCACTAAGAACAAACCCATTCTGGAATATGCAAAAGGGTGAAGGTGACAAATTCCAAAAGGTTGATGTTATTCTATTCGGACAAGAGACAATTGGTTCTGCTGAACGTTCTTGTGACAAAGAAGGAATGAAGGAAATGTTCTACACAATTGAAGGTGGAAACTATTCAGCAAAACTTTTTGAATTATTTGGTAAGGAAAGAGTAGAAAAAGAATTGGAAGAATTCTTATCTTTGGACTTCTTCCCAAGATTTGGTTGGGGTTGTGGTATGACCAGATTGGCAAGAGCGTATGAATTGAATCTTCAAAAAAAACTTAGTGCAGAAATCGCTTAATTATGGCAAAGAAACAAAATGTGGAAACACCAAAAACAAAAAGTACCAAATATGAATATGTCCTTGATTGTGGAGATATAATCCAAATATGGAGATATGATAAAAAATATGGTAAGAACGCTTATGAGGTGGAAAACATTTACAAAGGAGAACCAAAGTTCAGTAAATTAAAAAAGGGGTCGAATTCGACCCCTTTTTAAATTATTATAATATTTATTATCATAAAATAAATTTATAAATCAAAGTAAATGTCAACTGAAATTATTGTAGCTTTTATAACTGGTGTTATGGGACCTCTATCCCTAATTTATGCAAAGGCTTTTATAGATAAAAGAAAGAGAAAACCTGATACGGTTAAAGAAACCTTAAAAGTTAGCGAATTGGTAACAACAAAAATCGAATCACTAAGAGAAGAAATACGTTGCGATAGAGTTTTTATTACTCAGTTCCATAATGGAGGGAATTTTTACCCAACAGGAAAATCAATGGCTAAATTTAGTATTATGTATGAAAGTGTTGGACATAGTGTTGTGTCAAAACAAACTAATTTCCAAAACATTCCAGTTAATTTATTCAGTAAATCAATCAATCAATTGTTGGAAAATGATATTATTGAAATTTATGATTTTGAGGATATAACAACAGCAACATACGGACTAAAATATATAGCTGAAGAAATTGGTTGTATGTCACATTACGCTTTTGCAATTAAATCAATTGATAATAAATTCATTGGGACATTAGGAATTGATTTTACTAAAAAGAAAACAAAATTAAACCCCGAAGCAATCAATCATTTGTCAGTTTATGCTGGAACTCTTGGTGGGGTATTAATGAATCACTTAAAACAATAATTAAAATATGTTAAAAATCGGATCAAAAGGAAATTTGGTGAAACAACTTCAAGAAAAGTTGGGAGTAACCGCTGATGGTGATTTCGGTCCTATGACTGAAAAATCACTAAAAGAATGGCAAACTAAAAATGGACTAATTTCAGATGGAGTTGCTGGACCTATTACTTTGTCAAAGATGGGAATTGAAATCCCAACTATAAAAAAAGAAGACCTAAAATTGGATAAACTTAAAGGTCAAATACCTAATGCCGTAATTTCGGAAATCGCAATGATTGCCGATAAATTTGGAATCATTACCAATTTAAGATTGTGTCACTTTTTAGCTCAATGTTCAACTGAATCAGGTAACTTTAAACTAACCCTTGAGAATTTAAATTATTCCACATCTGGTTTAATGAAAATTTTCCCTGGTTATTTCCCTGGTAACTTGGCTGAATCATACGCACACCAACCTGAGAAGATTGCTTCTCGTGTTTATGGGAGTAGAATGGGTAATGGGGATGAAACATCTAAAGAGGGGTGGAAATTTCGTGGTCGCGGATTTTTGCAAGTAACAGGCAAACAAAATTACCAAATATTAGGTGATTTTTTAAATGTTGATTTGGTATCTAATCCAGACTTAGTTGCAACAACATACCCATTGTCTTCAGCTGCTCATTTCTTTTATAAAAATAATCTTTGGCCGATATGTGATGAAGGTTTATCAGAAGAAGTTGTAACAAGAGTAAGTAGAAGAGTAAATGGAGGTGATAACGGACTCCAACACAGAAAATCAGAATTCAAAAGATTTGAAAAACTATTGCTACTTTAAAAATAAAGCCCCACTTTTTAGGTGGGGCTTTTTATTATAAGAATACAAGTTCATTAGTTTCTTGATTCCATTCCACAGTCAATGGTTTGTTTTTATACTCATATCTTTCATTCAATACACTTGCATTGATATAATGAGTATCACCATCAAATACATAACCATAGCCAGTATGAATATGACCACAAACGTGAATCTTTGGTTTAATTTCCTTGATTCTTTCGGCCAATAATTCACAACCTAGATGTTCTGTTCTACCAATAACTTGATCAACATAACCATACGCAGGTCCGTGAGTGATAAGGATGTCAGCATCAGTTGGGATATTACTCCATCTACGTTTTAGTTCCTCACCTTTTCTTGGTAAGTTAAATGCCCAATCAAAGAATTCTGGTTGCCAAGGACTACCATATACTTTCACTGGTTTTTCATCGCCAATTTGGACTTCTACTGAACTATCTCTTAGGTATTCAAAGTTCTTATAGCTGTTTAATATTTCTTCGGTACGTCTAGGTATTAGAACGCTACCATGAACAAAGAATGGTTCTCTATCAATGAAACCCCAATCGTGGTTTCCTGCAATGAACACTTTGAAATCATAGTCCAATCCATCAAACCATTGACAGAAATCTTGTATCTCGTGATTGTAACCCATAGAAGACATATCTCCAGCATGAATAAGTAGATTACCCCATGGTAAATCCCTTTCAACTTGTTTATGTTTACTATGAGTATCTGATATAAATGTAATTTTCATTTTATTGTGTTTTTTTTATAAAAATAAACTATTTATATGATATAATAAAATCAATTATCAAAAAATTATGAAAAAAATTATGAAAAAAATTATAAGATTAACAGAATCCGATTTAATCAGATTAGTAAAAAGAGTTATTAAGGAAAACCAAACACCCTCAGTAATGGGACAAATATTTGCTGAGATGAGAGCCGATTCTCAATGTTCAGATATTATTGTTAGGTTAAGAAATGTTATCAGTATGTTAATTAGTGGTAGCGATTACGCAACTTATAGTAAAACAGGAACATTGGGTGGGTTTTTAAGGGATTTAAACCAACTTAATACTACACTTCAACAAGAAATGTCAAAAGTGAGTAGGACAACTAATCAAATGTTTAAAAAAATACAAGATTTGTGTGTCGCTCAAGGAATAACTCCTGAAGATAAATGTGTTGTAAAATTTCAAAAATTAGTTTTATCTAAAGCCAAAGGACAGAATGAACTAGAAACTGACAGTGGTAAAACAGAATGGGCGGATGGTATTGTTGGACTTGCAACTTTACAGTCATTAGTTCTTGGTCTGATTGATTGGTTCAAATCCATTTTAGCTACGAATCCTGACTTAACAGATTCACCACTGGTAGCTCAAACCGCTCAAAATCCAGTAAAATTTGGAGGAATTAAGGGTGTTGAACAAAAAGTAGGAACTAAGCAACATTAATATAAATTAATTTGAGACTACAAATAAGATATAAAGAAAATAAAGTAATTGTTTGTAGTCTCTTTAATTTTAGTTTCAGTAAAATCATCAGGATTATATATTGTTGTAATGTTCTCATGTTCAAACTCAAAGATATCACAATACACCCTAGTGTAGGGTAGTAAATCCAAATTATAATTATTTTTAATATACTCATTAAAATTTGAGAACACCAAATTTTTATCGCATTCCCCCTCAATAGGAAAATGATAATATAGTAATATCCCAAAACTCAAAAAACTACCTGTAAAACAATTCATATAATCATTCAAATCGTCTGAAAGATTTGAGTTGTATGTAGAACAATTAATCGGTAGTTCTAATTGTTTTTTTTCTATTACATATTTTTTAAGAGTATCAATTAATATCTTAACCTTTGTCGTATCAAAATTAATCTTAGTATTTAAAGAATTTTGATTCACTATATATTCACAAAATTCTACATTAATACTCGTTTGTGATAAAATTGGGAAAGAGACTAAAAAAATAAGATTTAAAATTAAAATTCTCATAATAAATAAATTTTAATATAGTTAAAAAATGTAATTGTTTTTTTTAGTCCCACCAACCTCTTAGACCAGATCCGTCAAATTGTTCATCAAAATCTTTTTCTTTATCAAATTTATCGTAGTCTTGTCCTTTCATTATTTCCCAAAGTTCAATCCATTCTTGTTCTTCCAATTCAGTTACCCTTTTGAAAAATTTTCTGTTGAACTCTTTTTGTTCTTCATTATTATAATCAACCAATTCATGTAACTCTGAGTCCCCTTCAAATGGAATAAATTTTATATTTTTTGTATCATATTTACGACCCAATTCAGTTTCAACAATATCAAAATATCTAGATTCACGGATATTTTTTAAGATTTCAACAACCCTATTCATTTTTTCAACTTTCTTAAGTTTACTATGTTCAACTTCAATACCTTTGGTTTCAAGATTTTTGGATATGTCTTCAACTCCAATCTCAATAAAGAATAAAGTTCCATAAGAATCCCACCAATGATGACTCCATAAGGCTTTTCTGAACTTCCAAATGTTTTTGAAGAAGTTGGGTAGGTCTCTAAATAGGTATGAATATAATCTACCATACCAAGTATAATTGTAACTCATAATTTTGTGTTTTAGAATAAAAAAAATTGTGACATTTTGGCGAAAAACGACTTATTCTTTCTTGTTACTTTTGAAAGTTGCCCCTTCTTTTCTTTTTCAAAGTTATTTGAAAGGAGGGTTACATTGTTTTCACTTATGTCCTTTTTCCACTTTTTCATATACAACTCAAAAAGTCTCTCAGAAGTTTCAATCTGAGCAGTGTTTTCGCAAGAATCAAGAACTTTCATAAGCCAAGTGTACTGATCCAAAGAATCTCTTTTCATAGTTGATAGAAGTTTTATGTGGTGAACTAATGATTGTGACACAAAAATAGGATTTAAAGTTTAATTCTCAAATTTTACTTGATGTTTTTATCAATAAAATTTTTAACCGCAGTATTCAAAATAGTATTCTTCTCGTTAGAATCAACATCTTTTAAAATCTTCTCTATTTTTGAAACATCTCCAATATAATTTACAATTTTATTTTTCAATGATTTTTTATTACCATTATATATAAAATATTCATCACCATATTTAAATGTAATCATTTTACCTCTACCATCAGTTAATTTATGGTATTGAATATCCCCAGACACTTCAAAGTTATTTTCTAGGAAATTTTCTACCTTATTAACCAATTCGTTTTTGTCATATTCTTCCAACAATCTTTCTAGTTGTTTTTCTGTAATTAATATTTTTGTCATCTTTATTATGATTTGTTTTTTATTTATATTATAAATATAATTTCACAATGGAAAAAGGATTTTGGGTTTTATTAAATAAGGTTTACAAAAAAGACTTGGAATTACTATATGGCGATGGTAGTTCTGTGGATTTTACTGAGATTTTTTATAGTAAAAGAAAAAGGATGTATGTATTCAAGTGTATATTAAATATTGGTGACGCTAATTTATATCAAGAATTGGGTGAAACTGGTCTTAATTACTTAATCCAAAAATCATTGTCATTTATGGGGATGAGAAATGAAAAAATAATGATTCACATTTCATTTGATTTACTCTAAAATATTATTTATAATTATTAAAAACATTAAAAAATGAGAAAAGTTAAACTCGGTGACAACGTAACAGTCAACTACACAGGAAAATTGGAAGATGGTTCAATTTTCGACACATCTCTTACTGAAGGAAGAGAACCATTAAGTGCCACATTGGGACAAGGACAATTAATTGAAGGATTTGAAAATGGATTACTCGAAATGAGTATTGGGGAATCCAAAACTATTGAAATTGAACCTAAACAAGCGTATGGATTATACAATCCTGAACTTAAAACAAAGATTGAACGCAATCTATTCCCGCCTAATGTTCAAGCTGGTGAAACATTACAAGGAAATTCCCCAAATGGTCCGATTATCGTAAAAGTATGGGAAGTTGATGAGGAAACCGTAACTATTGATGCCAACCACCCATTAGCCGGACAAAAGTTAGTTTTTGAAGTAGAAGTTACTAATATTTATTAAAAAAAACTAACCTATGAAAAAAACAATCTTTTTATTACTATTATGTCTAACAAGTTTCTTTGGAAAGTCTCAAACTTGTATTGATACTATCGCTTTTGATAATATGGAAACTTTTAATTGGAGTGGTGATTGGTGGAGAACCCCTCCAAATACCACAACCACTAATACTGGTTTTTTTAATAACGCTTCAGTTTCACCAAATGTTAGTGCGGTAATTTACGGAGCCGGTAATGGTTCTTCTGGTGTAGAACAAGATTGGTACGTTATGCCGAATATTAATGGATTAAACCCAACTTCAACACATAGATTCTCTTTTAGATTGGGATCCTATGTATTCTCAAGTCCCGCAGCAGCAACACGTGGGGTGGATAATACTGATTTTGTAGAAGTTCAACTCAGTACTGATGGTGGAATAACCTATTTTGGTGAAATGCGTATTCGTGGTTTTAGTAACGCAACTTGGGATTACAATACTTTAGGCGTCGCCAGTAAAACTGTCAATGGTGTTACAACCTTTTATACCCCAATCGCTGGAGGTAATAGAACTGCAACTGGTGATGGGTTTTCTGTAATACAGTTAACAATTCCACCTGGACCAACTCAAATCGCTGTTGACATACTTTGTCGTGTTAATGCCTTTGGTGAGGAGTGGTGGATTGATAATGTTCTTCTTGAAGAAATATACAATTGTACAATATTCCCCATTGAACTTATTTATTTCGGTACAGAATATGATAAAAACAACAAAGATGTAATAGTTAGTTGGAGGGCATCCACAACCGAATTAGGTGAATATTTCATAATTGAGAAATCACTTGACTCTTATACTTTTGATTCAATAGGTATTGTTTACCCAACTGAAATTGGTACAAATAATTTCCAATTTGTGGATGAGTCACCAATTTACAATGGTTATACCTATTATAGATTGAAGATGGTTGAAAATTCTACCTACAACTATTCAAATGTTTCAGTTGTTGAAGTTAAAGATTTTGTTAACAAAATAATTGTTCACCCAAATCCATTTAACGACTATATTAAAGTTCAAAATCTTGGTGATTATTATGGACTTTGTGAAATTAAAATTTACGATGTTGTCGGTAAAGAAGTTATATCACAATCATTCCAATTCGGTATTATCAATAAAATGGAAATCAATACCAAAGATTTAAGTCCGGGGATATATAACGTAGTTATAAAAACAAATGGAAATACAGAAACTTATAAGATAATAAAATAAATCAAAATGGTGTTCAAATGGACACCATTTTTTTTTAGGGATATTTATAATAAAAATATTTGATGAAAAGACTTTTAATTACTGAAGAAGACAAAAAACATATTAGACATTTATATAGATTAAATGAAATAGACTCAAATAAAGCCTTAAAAGGTCTTGAGGATTTAGTAAATAAATCAACTACTTCAAGTAGTTCAGATTCGTCAAGTAGTTCGGATTCGTCATCAGCCACTAATTTAGATACAAATGTCAATACTAAAGATTATTTTGTTCACCCTAACGCCGACTCAATAACATTAAATTATTTTCCCAACGCTATTAAATTAAATAAAGATGCTGAAAAATTATTAAAAAGTATTTTTACTGAAGCCGATACACCAGAATTAAAAATTTCTAGTACATTACGAACATACGAAGATCAAGCAAGGGTTAATTTACAAAATAGTAGAGAGAACATTAGAGCGTGGTATGGTAGTGATGTCGTACAAGTTTGGGATAAATATAAAGCAGGACAAATGACTCAACAAGAATATGCTGATTATTTAAAAGACCGATATAAAAAACGTGGGGGATTAATGAGTAATCACTTATCTGGATTGGCTATTGATATAACACCATATAGTGAAAAATTCGCATCAACAGCCGAAAAATTAATGAAAAAAGGTAACTCAGGGATTAAAAAAGTGTTAAGAGAAAAAAGTAATGGTTCTGTACATATTGAATTTGTATTCCCAGTGACAGATAAAGGAGGAATTGGAGACATGCCAAGTAAAAGCCCGACTAAAAGGAGTGAAAAAAAATCAGATAAAATGTTTAGTAAACAAGGTGTGATTATTGACACAGTAAATTCATCCTCAAATGAATATGGTTTAGTTTATGGTGGAACTCCTAGTAGTAAATATGGCGCTAAATTTATGTACGAACAAGGTGCGTCAATACTAAACAAAAATATGATTTATGCTAATAATGAAATACCAATATCAAGTATTGAACAAGAATTAAAATCAATTAATCCTAATGGTAAAATTAAATCGGTTAGTGGGTTTTCAGGAGGTGGGCCTAAAACAATTGAAGCCATGAACTTAGGTAAATATGATTTTATTGGTTTGATTGACCCCTTTATTAGTCAAGTATATACGACTTTACCTAGTAATGTAAAAATGATTTCAAGGGGAAATAACTGGTCTGGATACCCATCAGTTAGAGATGTATTGAATAAAATGGAATCAACTGGGACTTCTGAATTAATTGCATCTAATTCATACAACCATAATTCGATGCCTGAAGTATTCTTTAAGAAATACGGAAAAGAAATGTAAATTAATTTAAAAAAAACATGAACAAGAAATTTATAATAACAGAATCAGACCGCAATCAAATTAAAAAATTATATAACATAACTGAGATTGATTCTGCAAAAGCATTAGAAGCTTTAATTAAACTTGTTGATAAATCTGATGCTAGTTTAATGTCAACTGACACTACATCATCAACAGAAACTGAAGTTTCAAACATAAAAAAACCAGAAGGTTACAAACCAAAATTTAAAAATAAATTTAATGTTGATTTAGAAGGTGGAAATGAAGGACATAAAAAAAGAGCTTTTGGTAATTGGGAATCTGATAATGCTTGGGATTTATTCGCCCCAGCTGGTACAAAGGTTGAGTCAATAACAAAAGGAATAGTCACTAAAATAAAAAATTATGGGCAAAAACGTTCTAAAGTGTATGGAACGGGAATTTCAATTAAAGGTACGGATGAATATCCAAATATTTTTTATACTCACTTAAAAAATGTAAACTTAACAGTAGGTCAAACAATTGATGTCGGTGATATTATTGGTGAAATTTCAGAATGGGAAGGTCATCCATCTGACATTGAACATGTACATATTGGATTACCTTGGAATTTAGAATTAAGGGATTATATATCCTAAGACTACTCGTACATCATATATTCCATGTATGGATTAGTTTTCTCAAATATTTTTAACAATTTTGCAGATATTGAATTAGCCTCATCTTCGTTAATTCCCCCAATACCAGGACCCATTTCTCTGCCCATAACACCTAATTGGTATTCGTGAACCCATTCATGACCTAATGTTCTCAAAATATCTCTTAACATTCTACCTTTGGATAGAATGTTTATCTCACCTAACGAACTTCTTGACCCAGTTGTCATTCCCCCAACTCTATTGGGTAAAAAGTGTATTATTAATTCATTTTTAATTGGGTAGTTCTTATAAAGAAATTTAATGTAATCATGAATGAACTTATGTTTACCTTTCTTTAATGAAGAATCTTTATAAATAACTTTTATTTTCATCTTTATAAATATTTTGATTATTCTAAAATATTTATAAAATAAAAGTATGAACAACAAATTTTTAATAACAGAATCAGAACGCAATCAAATTAAAAAATTATATAATATAACTGAGATTGATTCTGCAAAAGCGTTACAAGCTTTAGATCAATTAGTAAATAAGTTTAAGAGTGATTCGTCCGATAAAAAAAGTGAGGATGATACAACAAATTCAAGTAATTCAAGTACACCAACTGACCCAATAAAAGAATTAAATGACAATGAAAATATTGTATTTAATCAATTAAAAACAGATGGGTTCACTGATGAGGCTACGGCGGCTGTAATGGGTGTTGTTGGAGGCGAGAGCGGTTTTAAAACATTCAAAGAAGCTGGTTATGGGACAACATCAAATGATAGGATTAGGGCTATTTTTGGGGCAAGAGTGAGTAATTATACTGACCCCCAATTAGATGGCTTAAAAAAATCAAATGAGAATTTTTTCAACGCTGTTTATGGGGGACAACACGGAAATGCCCCCAATGAAGGGTATAAATACGTGGGTAGAGGGTTCAATGGAATCACATTCAAGGGAAATTATGAATTAGCGAAAAATTGTACGGGTATTGATTTTGTTGGGAGACCTGAATTAATGGAAGACCCAAAATATGCTGCAAAAGCATTGGCTTGTTATTTTAAACCGATTAAAGGTATTTCAGATTTTGAAAAAGCGTTCCAAGAAGCTTTTCGTTATAACGCGGGTCCAGGTAATAGTTTTGCGTATTATGCTAGTAGTAATAATCCTGTTGCAGTACAAGGGATTCCACTTAAACGAGGAAAAGCTCAACAATACTACAAGAAAATAAAAGAGTAGATTATTTTGGTTTATCCCTACATAATATCATATCTTTCTTTTCATTAAGATAATAAACATAGTCTACCCCATTTATTTTTTCTTCTTTCTTTTCATATTTGACGGAATCAATTTTAAATCCCTTCCTAGAACAATGGGTTGCGGTTTTAATGTCTTTCTCATTAAATTTTTTTGTTTGATCTGAAGTCGTGCCAGTTGATGGTGGCGGAGGTGTTCCCCCTGATACTGGAGGAGGTGGAGATGGGGGAGTTCCACCCATAGGTGGTGGAGCTGGCGGTAATGGACCTGGAGGAGCTTGTTCCAAAATATATTTACGTTCCAATAAAAGATTTCTTTCTTGAATTAACCTTGTTTTTCTATAAGACATATTAACTTTTATTTATAAATATTAAAACCTATCAAAATAGATAGGTTTTTAAATTTAGCTCAATAACTTATTTACTTCATCCATTATCTGTTGTTGTCTTTGTTCCAATTGTTGAATCCTTAAACGTTGTTCTTGATTTAATTCAATACTTTCACCTTTTATTGAATTTATTTGATTAAAACATTTTGTGTGTTCGTTTAATAAATTTCCGTAAATCTGTCCTTTTTGTTCTGTTGTCATAATATTTAGTATTTATTTTTATATGAATTTAATCCAAAAATATGATTTTCAAATTAAATTAATGGTAATCTTATTATCAATAATACAACCATTTATTTTAATGTCAATATGTGGTGAGTTGTGGTCTATATCAAATTATTGGAAAACCCCACTCCAACCTATGTTTATTATTGTAAACACGGCCACAAGTTATTTCTTTTTCAGTACTGACCGATGGGTAATACCTTCAATTTTTTTATTACTTCTGACCGCGTTCTCTTTAGAGATGTATCCCACCATTCATAATGTTTTCGCGGGATGTTTTTTCTTATCTTGTATTTATCCACTATTGACATTAAAAAGATTTAAATTCTTTGGTCTTTTATATATATTGTCAATATTGGTTTTATTGTTATCAGGTATGTTGTGGTTCGAAATTTATTGTGTTTTAATACTAGGGTCATACCATTTAACAATACTTATTTATAAACATAATTTGGATAAATTAAGAAAAAGTCATAATTTATACCGCTGACGTTTTTGGTAATCACTTACCAAGTCATCATATCTCCACAACTCGTACTTCTCCACAACCATCCCAATGTGTTTCCAATAACCTTCACCACCATAACCAGTACAATTGTTTGACCAATATTCCCAGTCTTTTCCAATGGCGTTTGGATAAAATTTATTCAAGAATTCTGCATGGTCTTGGAATGAAGCTTCAAAGTTGTCATACTTTCTCCATCTTGATCCACTAGAAGTTTCATAATAACCTCCAACATACAATTCTTTATAATACTTCATACCAAACAGATTATTACTATGTTTAGCAATATCTGATCTTCCTCCTCCACTCTCAGTAATAGCTTGTGCTAATTGAATACTAGCTGGCACTCCACATTCTAACTGATGTTGGATGGTAACACCCCCGTATTCTTCACAGAATTTGGCGTAGGGGTGTTTTTGTTTAAAATTCACACTGTACGATATGTCTTCAGCAATAATATCACTGTGAACCATTTTTTCATCTTCCGAAGAAACTGAAATGTTTTGGGTGTTTCTATATTCAAATGAGGTAAATAATAAACCCAAAAGAATTGCAATTGCTCTTTTCATAATGTTTTTGTTTTTAGGTTGAACCACAATTCATTAAACCCTATTACATTATAAATATATTAAATGACATTGAAAACCCTTATTAAAGAAAAACCCCATCTATAAAAGATGGGGTTTTATAGTTTAACCATTAAAATCAACATTAGACGATGCTTCTGGGGCTTTTAAATCTAAAGTAATTGGATTATCTAAATCCCAAGCAGGTTCACCAAAAACTCCTGATTCAAGACTCCTATATAATTTACCACTAATCAAACCCTCTTTTTCAAAAGTTCCGATAATAATGTCATTGGTTTTAATCTCATCATCAATACTATAATCAAACTTATAATTCAATTGTACTCCATTAGGTTGATAATCTTGATTAAAATAGAGCATACCTATTCCTTCAGTAAATTTTCCTTTTAATCCTGGTTTTGTACTTTTTTTTAATTTACCTTTCTTGTCTTCGTCTTTTCTACCCTCAATTGTTGTTACACCAGGAAAATATAATATTTTGTCATTATCAATTTCCCATCTCAAACTTTCACCAGTATGTGTTTCCCCCTCAACTAATAAAGGTTTAACATTACCAAGTTTAGAATTAATTAATTTGTTAAATTTTTTAGTCTCAACAATTAATGAGTTGTTGTATTGTTCTAATATTCTGTTTTTCTCAGAATTATTTAAATCATTTAATAAATGTTTCATATTATTTTTTATTTATAAATATATCCCACAAACAAAAAACCTCACATTATCTTTGGGATTTTTTATTATCATCAATAACTCGTTTAATTAATTCTTTCAAATTATTTTCATCCAACATTTCCTTTTTTATTTTGTTGGTAATTAAGTTGTTTGTTCCTTTTATCTTATGATACAAATCCCAATCCCAAATTGATTTGTTTTTCATAATTTTTATCTCACTCCAGATATTTTACTAATTTTATATTTATAATGTTCCTCAAACCATTCCTTTAATAAAGAATCAAACATATCACCAAATGATCCCATAATGGGGGAGAAAAATATAACGTCATATTCCAATAATAAATCATTACCATAATCATCAATTGGAATTAATTTGAAAACAAATAAATCATCCTCCCAATCATCCTCATCAATGTCACCATCTTCATTTTTTTTAAAAAATACAAGAGAGGTATATATATTGTAATCTATATCCTCATATTCTTTTTCATCTTGAATTAAATCGGTGTATTTTTTCATAAATTTGTCAAAGATACTTTTTAATTTAATTTCAAAGTCATCCTCATTGATTACCCTCTTAACTAATCTCACCAAGTCACCCTCAGTTAATTTTATTATTCTTCTCATAATTTTATTTTTTTCTATAAACAATAAACGGGTCTTTATTTTCACCGTCTTCCGTTTTATATATATTTTGTTTCATTATTGGTTTATCAGCTGACCCATCACTAACATATTCATTGTTTCCTACATAAACCCCAATATGATATGGATACGTATTTTCAGAAGACCAAACATACTGAATCAAATCACCAGGTTTTAATTCTTTATTTGGAACTATTTTATACCCATATTGTCCGTGATTTTGTTTAAATGTTCTATTGTCCAAAACATCTGTAGGAATTCCAGATGTTAACCCAGCATTTTTATATATGTCACAAACCCCCTTAACGCAAGTATTAGATTTAAACTCCTCTTGTCCTGTTACATTCTTCCAAATTGTCTCTTTTGTTCCTTTTGGCTGTCTTGATACATCTATTTTCTTTTCAGCCATCTGTTTTGCAACAAACACCAATTTGTCTTGAGATGACATTAAACGCCAATTGTCAGGGTAATTAATGAATGGAGAATATGATGGTTTCTCAAACTCCCAAGCATCACCAGGATAATCAGTAATCCCAGTATATCCCGGAACTGACGTTTCCTCACTCAAGTTATATAATGAAAGAATCTCAATTTTTTCCCCTTCAATTATTATTAATCGCTTCATTTTTTATAATTCTTATTAATAAATATTAATAAACCCCCAAATATATGATTATAATAAATAACCATCTCGTGTAAATGGACGAGATGGTCATAATGAAATATCCCCACACCTTATTTAGACATGGGGATATTATTATCCAATTAAATGTTCATCACACAAACCCTTATTTAAAAAAAACTGAGCATTATACTCAATTGAATTTTTACCATAGTCATATCCATAATCATCCGTCAGATATACCTTAATCAAATCAACACCCTTCAATTTTATAATAAGACAATTATTAATAACCTCATCAGTTACATCATCATCAAGAAATGACTCAATAACCAATTCCACCAATCTCATTGGATTAATGTAATAATGATTAACTATCAGAAATTCATTAACATCGTATTCAAAATCATAATAATTCATAATATTTTATATTTAACAATCACATCAATAACCTCATCAACCAATTTATCCTCCAACTCCCTCAACTCATCAATACCCTTAGAACCATAAGGTAAACTAGTTGGCAATAATAAGTCACCAAAACCAGGTTTGTTGTCCTTCACCACACCAGAATAAATCTTGTTATCAACCATATCCACACTAATAGCATCAACAATCTTTCCATCCTCACTTAAGATAATTACATTGTAATTACCAACCTTCCGAATAATGACACCACCATGACCCAATTCCTCAATGTCCTTAACCTTTTTCAAAAACATTATCAATAATGTGGATGGCATATACTTCCCATGCTTATCCAAAAATCTCTTGAATAAAAATACACCCAAGATTATAACAACCAAAACAATTAACGCAATCATAGTATTAGATTTTAATGTGATTCAATATTAATATAACCATATGACATTATCAATAGTTCAAAAAAATCATTTTAATTAATCAATCGGATATGGGGACATCTTTAAAATTAGTTGATTATATAATTCCTTTTCCTCATTATTGAAAGTTGATATGACTTTTTTATAATCAGCCCCAAGAAAATTCATATAGTCATCAAAAGTATCCTCCGATTTTGATAATGTATAAAAAATCATATGTTTTAATAGTGATAAATCATTGAGAATATATTCTTTTGGGATATATTTTTTTATATAAAAAATACTTGCAGGATGTTCTAACATTGTATTATATTTAGTACGTATAAATTGATTAAATTTATAATCATTATCAATATAATTGTAACTCCATAAACTATATTTATTGTTATTAGATAAACGATTTTTCAAGTAATTAAATTTATTCTTTATTGATTCATACAAATATCCGTCCGCAATCTTTTTATTTTCATCATTCAAAAATTTATATTCCCAGGGTGGTAAATAATTAAGAATATCTTCTTTATCATTCTTTATCTTAGGTAAAACTCGTTCCTCAAATGCCTTATTATAGACATCAATATAACGTTTTAACAATTTAGGTGATAATTTAAAATTAGGATGCGTTGAAGTTCGTACCAAATTCACATATTTATTTCTTAAATCCTCCGGTAAACTAAAAAATTGATTATCAGTTAATGGATTGCTTTGATAAGGGTTCTCAACCACATTAATAATATAAGCTTCTTTATCAATATAAGGTAATTCCGCAAAGTCTTCATCCGATAATTTAAGTGGATAACCTTTAGGTTGTCCGGCTGTAGCCATATCCAAAAATTTAGAACTCCTTTTCAACTGAATATCAGTCATAGGTCTAGACATAAATAAATCCTTTTTCCCAGCTAATTCTGGAGCAACCTTAATTATATCATCCCAACTTTTTATCTCGTCACCATCATTATTTGCTGATGTTAATTTATATCTATTATCATTTAAAACTTGAATGATAATAAAATGCCACTTATCTCAGAATCATAAGTTATGAATTTACCATTTTCACACCTTATTTAGACATGGGGATTATATTAATAAAAGTCATCAGTTACATCATCATAACCACATGAAATACCCAAATTTTAGTTCAATACCCTCCTCAAATAAGGGGTCATACAAATTTTCAGACATATATTTATAAATTTCTGATTTCAAATTAAAATCTACCTCTTTCCCAGAATAACTCTCATTGAAGAATAATAAATTTATTAAATTACCTTCAAGTTCAATCTGAAATCTCAAATAATTATCATCAAAATATTTAAAGTTCTTACCTTTTATTGAATAAACCAAAAATTCCCCTTTGATATCAAAGATATTGTTTTGGATGGTTTCTTTATTATCAATAATTCTCACTTCTTCCATATCAATAAATCCCAATTTATCCAATATCTTGATAACCATCTTTTGATACAACTCATCCATAGTAATTACTAATTAACATCTCCGCCAGCTCATAATCAGCTCTGGATATCTTAAATATTTTCTCCAACTCATCCTCTTCCCCCTCATTAATCACCCTCTTAATTAATTTAACCAAGTCACCCTCAGTTAATCTAATAATTTTTTTTATATTTTATTAATTCAGGATAATCATTTAATAATTCTTTATCAAATTTAATAAAATTAACATCAGTATAATTGTCATCAACAATTTTAACAATGTCTTTATCAGTACCCTTATATATTGCAAATATTCTTGATGATATCTCACCATCAATATAAAAACTATAAAAATCAGGATCTTTAATAAGTTTTGTCCAAATTCTTTGAGACTCCGCGCTGACATTGGAAGTTGAACTACCCCATCCCAAATATTTTATGAACTCCTGATATATCAAATAACCCAATCCAGTTCCCATTAAAATTGATGGCAACCCACCAATAAAATGTATCCTATTTCTAGGTTCACCCTCAGTTTCAATCACAACACCCCAATCATTCAATATCTCATCAACATTCTTTATTATTCCCCTATTTGTTTTTTTCATTGCGGGAATCTCCAAACCATAATGCTCATTCCCATATAAACCACTATAATCAAAATCAACCCTAGATGGAAAATGCTTAATCCCAAAATTTGGGGGAAATATAACCTCATATGAATTGTTACCCTTATTTATGAACTTCAATCCATACGGCTTACTACGAGTAATCGGCTCATCCTTGAAAACATTACCATAATCCTTTACAAAAGTATCATCCAATTCCTTCTTCCTATAATAGTCGGTATTAGGTTTCTCCAAATATGTTCCCTCAATGTCAATCTCATCTATCTCACCCTCATTGATTACCCTCTTAATTAATTTAACCAAGTCCCCCTCAGTTAATCTTATGATTCTCTTCATACCAATTTTTTATTTATAATTATATTTGAATACCAAAGATGGGGGAAATAAAAAAAACAATGTGCAAATAATACACATTGTTCTTATCATCATTAATTTCCGTGTGATTCACTATACTCCCTTAAACCTGGAACATCAACACCTCTATCCTCATAATCCCTATATGTTTTTAAATACATACCTTGAGCATCTTTTTTAAATCTCGCATGTTCTTCTTTTGTTATCATAATTGTTGAACCATATTTTTTTATCATAACAACAAATTCTTCAAATGTCATATCTCGATTTAAGTCCATATCTTGAAATATAAACTTACTTGATAATGTACGATTGTAGTAATGATCCTTAGCCCTCATATTATATGGAACTAATTTTGCCGCCTCAGATATTAACCCTGTCTTCAAAAAAGATAAATCAAAAATTGGGGAACGAAAAGTTGAACAGAAATTGTTAAGTTTATCTTCATCATCTTTTATTACTAGATACCTAAGTAAATTAACTTTGTAAAGTTCATATAATTCATTCATCTTCCAAATCTGCCTATCTTTAAACTCCGGCTTTACCTTTGGTTCTTTTACTTTCTTTACCCTTGGTTTTTTCTCCTTCTTTACGTTTGACCCTTGAATCTTCGTTGCTCTTGGCATAATCTTATTTTTTTATTGGTGATATAATATTAACATAATCACATAACACCCCATTTAGTTCCATCAATCTCAAAATATTTTTAAATTAAAAAAGGGGCTGGGGATTGAATACGAGTGATAACGAGAAAATTATAATTCCGCAATTTGTTGCTCAATTAATTCTTTATATAATGGATGCTCCCTATATTCCTTCAATAAGTTGAAATAAAAATTAATCTTATCATCTATTTTTTGTCCTTTAGGTTGAGATGTATCCCATAACTCCAAATTCTCAATTCTATTGTCAGTCCTTATCCCATTTATATGATGTATGTTTTGGTGGGGTAATAATTCTATACTATAATAATTTTCGTAATTATGTCTATGTTCTAGTTTATATTTAGATTCATTTCTATAATATACTAATCTATAACCATTCTTATTAATTTCACCCCCCCCTTATTTCTATCACCCCATACCATCTGTGAATTTACTTTCAAAATATTTTTTGAACCCATCCATGTCAATTCCCAAAATATCAAATGTGCTACAACCCTTCTTCAGATTACGTTTTTGAAATGATAAATTAATTAATCTTCTTATGTTCTCTTGTAACCTAAAAATGGGATTAGTTTTCAATTTCCTCTTATATGAGTTTCTTTTATTTGTTTTGTCCTTTTGGGGGTTTTTACTTTTCCACTCCTTTAATTTGGATAAAACGTGTTCTTTATTTTTATCCCTCCACTCCTTGTTCTTAGTGGGATTGTCTATCTTATATTGTCTCATATACTCATTCTTCTTATCTCTATTCTTTTCCCCATACTCTTTCTTCTGTTTCAAATGACATTCTGTACACTCAGCCCTATATTTCTGTGTATCCTTTCTGAAGTAAAATTCACTTACTGGTTTTTTCACCTCACACTTTTTACATACCTTTTTTTCCATAAACATTTAATTTTATTAATGTTCACAAAGATAATACTACTTCCCCTTTTTCCAAAAAATTTCCCAAAATTTTTTTTTCATTTTCACTTATGATTCCCCCTTCTTAGATTTTTTCCCAAAAATTTTTCCTAGAATTTTTTTACACACTTTAATTAGGGGATTGTCCCCCCTATATACGACATATACCCCCCCAGGGAGGGAGGTGGGATACCCAGCATATACGGCATATACGAGGGGGGAGGGGTATATAGGGTATACGCCCCCCTATAATACACATTAATATGTCGTTTACAATAGGGGGGGGAGCTATATTATATTACCTTATGTTCCACGTGGAACAATATGATATGATACTAGTGATGATTATTTTAGATATGGTGGGGATCATAGTAACCAAGTTCCCCAGGACTAACTTCAGTATATGGTGGAGACGTTATATCTGTGATGTAGATCCTGATGACAGATAATTATTTAGTATACCTAGTGAGTGATTACGTATATCCATTTGTAGTCCAGGTAAGTCCCCATCATTCAGTGGGGATATTTCGTTTATATAAGATATTATATCTATCATAGATACTTCGGTTAAGATGTATATGGGATGGGGTTGTAATTTAGATTTTGTATATGTCTTTTTATATGTACATCCCCCTATATAATCGTTTATCTTGTATATGATTATGTATTCTTCGTTTACCGGTTCTATTATTGTCGGTATATTTTGTATATGGGGATTCATAATTTGTATATGGGTATATGGGTTTATTAGTATATGAGGGGGAATTATATATGTTAAAAGTGTTAAAAAATTTGGAAATGTCATTATGTCAGGTGGTGGGGACAGTCCCCACATAGAGTTGAACTAGTATAATAATAAAATAATATTAAGAAAAGTGTATATGAATATTGGGTTATTGCTATCCCCAGACTAAATAATGTCCATTATTGGTATGATTAGGGTATAATATTTTACTACATATATTTCTCAGAGAAAAATGTATATGTTAAGGAATAGTTAGCGGGGACACGATAGTGTCTTAGGGATATACTTTCAACCCATCTTTGATGGTGTGGTATAATGTTTAAATGATTATACAATGGGGTATCATAGTGTTCATATAATTGGACATTATGATTTCCCTGTATATAATTTACTATAATATCATTGGAATGAACGATAGTTCAGAATATCATTGATAGTGACGATAAATTACCATAATGAATTACCATAGGTATCCTATTGGGATATAGTTGGGTGGATAATGATAAATTCTTTGGTGTGGGGAAACTTTATATGTCCATTGGTGTGTTGGTAAGGGATGGGTATAGATAATGTCTTATATGGGGAATGTTATAATAATATATGAGCGACCAACCCCACATAGCGATAGTGATTTTCCCTGGACTGAAAGGGAGGGGGAAAAATGTGGGATGATGGTTGGGGAGTGAGTATATTATTATAACATCATTGTATTTATATGAATAAAGTTTAGAGTGATATGATAATAATAAATGAAAGCCAATTGAGGTTGATTGTTGAGAATGGGGTAAAAAAGGAAAGACTATTAACAATTACGATTGATATGATTGTTGATGGGGAATCTTTTGATGATATTTTGGATTTATACAATACTGAGAAGGAGAAGAAGAATTTCGTTGGTATAAAGTTACTTGGTAATATTGATTTTAGTAGAGGGTTTGGCAATAAGATTGGATTTGGTGTTGTTGAATTTTGTGATGAACTGGTTGAGGTGAATGGGGATTTGAGGGTTGTTAATAATTACACCATTGGTTTCCCCAAATTAAGGGTGGTGACTGGTGATATGCTTTTATCAATGGTTGATGTTCGTTCATTACCTAAATTAAGGTATGTTGGTCGTAATTTGACTTTAAGAAGAAGTAAGATTAGTGAATTACCAGAATTAGAATCTGTTGGTGGGAGTTTGGATTTAGAAAGAAGTCAAATTAACTCATTACCAAATTTAGAATCTGTTGGTGGGTTTTTGGATTTAAATTATAGTAAAATAGAATCATTACCAAAATTGGAATCTGTTGGTGAGGAATTATATTTAGGTAATACCCCATTATTAGAAAATACAACTGAAGAAGAATTAAGAAGTAAAATAAATGTTGAAGGGAAGATATATCTATGAAACTAATAATAACTGAAGAACAATTAAGATTGATTATTGAATCAGAGGGTGAGGATAATCTGTTAGATTTTACTCCATTTATGTATGCTGATTCTGATAAATGGGATAATATGTTTACACATATTAATAAAAAGAAGGGTGGAATATATACTGGTTATTATATTAGTGGTGATTTGAATTTAGGTAATACCCCAATTAAAAGTTTGGGTAATCTTAAATCTGTTGGTAGGGATTTGTATTTAAGAGATACCCAAATTAAAAGTTTGGGTAATTTGGAATCAGTTGGGGGTAATTTGAATTTAGGTAATACCCAAATTGAAAGTTTGGGTAATTTGGA
>Ga0247835_1000486_pt1 | contig 56206 bp, 53 predicted proteins | sample LaCtaG_3_FD_189912 | JGI IMG/M metagenome (GOLD analysis project Ga0247835, IMG submission 189912) | Freshwater microbial communities from meromictic Lake La Cruz, Castile-La Mancha, Spain - LaCruzMarch2015_13.5m | ecosystem: Environmental > Aquatic > Freshwater > Lake | place: Spain: Castile-La...
GCCTTCCGAACCTCCTTGCCTACATGAGCACTCGCTCGAAAAACAAGGTTAAGACCAACTACGACAAGGTCAAAGCAATCAAACTTGATTCGCAGGAGCTTTTTGCAGTGAAGCCGCCCTTCATTTTCCTGACCGGCTCGAAGGATTTCCGCCTGACAGAACCCGAGGTCGAAAATCTCCGCAAATACGTGAGGCTCGGCGGGGCTATTTGGGGCGACAGTTCCGTTCCAGGCCGCAATTCCCGTTTCGACTTGGCATTCCGTCGCGAGATGAAGCGCGTTATTCCCGACAAGGACAAAGACTGGGAGGAGTTGCCTAAAAACCACCCGCTTTTCGACGCCCGCACAGCTTACTTTCCTGATGTCGTCACCGTGCCGCCGGGTATCAATTTCTACAAAGAGCCTGTCTATGCCCTGAAGATTTACGGAGAGGTGGCCATCCTCTACACGGCAAATGACTATGGTGATATGTGGCAGGTAGGACTTCTGCCAGACGGCAATATCGATGGCCGCAAAAATGAGCTGAATCAATATGTCGCTCTTAACCAAAACATTTGGAATCCGCGAAGCTCTATTATAGGTCTCTACATCCGAAATATCAGCAAGGAGTCCCTGGATGTCAGCTACAAGTTTGGCACGAACCTTGTTTTGCATCTCTTGACCCGTTGGGATGCGAAGGTGAAGTCAGCACCCTCGCTGTAGCGACGCCAGTTTTGCAATGTGTGGGCTCTGGGAGCCCTAATAATCGGAAACAATCGATGCCACAAATCATCCCGCTCGAAGATCAGTTGAGTGATGTCCTTGCCAAGGCCCAGTCTGGACTTTCCTTTGGGGATGCCGAGGTGATCAAGCGCGCAGGGATTGACATGCCTGCTTTTCGGGCTCTGAAGAGCGGGATTCTCGATGAGTTGGCCTTGGCCAAAGTCGGGGAGGCACTGGAACTCGGAGTCGCTCCCCTGCTCGTGATGGCGCAAGAGCGATACCGCCCTGCGCCGATCCCTGATATCGAGGGTCTGGCGTGCTTCAACTCGGTCTTTCATGACATGACGGTGAACGCCTTCCTTGTCTGGGATCCCTCAAGCAAAGAAGCCGCCCTCTTTGACACCGGCGCCGATGGCCAGCCCATGCTGGATTTTGCCGCCTCGCAAGGCCTGCGGATCACGCAGATTTTCATCACGCACATTCACACGGACCATGTTTTCGATTTAGACCGGCTTCTTGAAAAGACCCGAGCACAGGCCTGGGTCTGCGAGAGGGAACCGCTGGACGGAGCGCATTCCTTCAGCCCAGGGCGGGTCTTTCAAATAGGCTGTCTCGAGGTCGAAACCCGCCTCACCTGGGGGCATTCACCGGGCGGGGTCACTTATTTTATCAAGGGTCTCGCCAAGCCCATTGCGATCGTGGGCGACTCGATTTTCGCGGGTTCGATGGGAGGCGGCAGGGTGTCCTACTCGGATGCTCTGAGGAATAATCGGGAGCAGGTGCTCACGCTCCCCGGGGAGACAATCATCTGCCCAGGCCACGGCCCGCTTACGACTGTTGGGGAGCAAAAGCGTTGTAACCCGTTTTTTGCAGGTATCACTGCTCTGGGCTCATGAGCGCAGCAGCTCGGCACTTGAGCCTGAAGAGAAGGGATCCATCCTCGAATGCACGCAGGTTCTCGGGTTTGCTCTGGTCGAAATCCGCAAGAAACATGGCTTCCACATCAGCTGCGAACTTTTCGTCCTGAACGGCCGCTGACAGCTCAAAGTTGAGCATAAACGATCGGTAGTCAAAATTGATCGAGCCCAGAAGCGTGAAGTCGTCGTCGGTAAGCATGACTTTCTGGTGCATGAAACCGGGCTGGTAGCGCCAAAGTTTCACCCCTGCCTCTCGCAGCTTCGGGTAGTATGTGAACGAGGAGAGCCACGGCAGGAGGTGGTCGGCCATACGAGGCAGGATGATTCGCACATCCACTCCGCGAATGGCCGCATGGCAGATGGCGTAAAGGAGGGGGCTTGATGGAACAAAATACGGGCTCGCAATCCAAAGGCGACGGGTGGCGCAGTGGATGGCCGAGAGGTAGACGGCCGGGCAAATGCTCCAATTTTCCGCTGGGCCGGAGGCTACGGGAAACACGGTTGCCTTTCCGCCATGGGAGATCGAGGGAGAGGGGAGGCGGAGCTCAAGCATCTCTCCTGTCGTGTAATTCCAATCCTCCAAAAACGAGAGTTGGAACCCGGCCACGGCTGGCCCCTCAATGCGGAGGTGGGTGTCGCGCCATGGGCCAAACTTCTTGCTCCAGCCCATGTATTCGTCACCGACATTCAGGCCGCCGAGAAAAGCGACGCGGGAGTCAGTGATGACGAGTTTGCGGTGGTTGCGGAAGTTGATTTGGAAGCTGCGTCCGAATTGGCGGTTGGTCACGAAGGCGTGGACCAGGATTCCTTGCCGACGCAGGTTTTCCAACCACGAGGTGGGAAGGCTTTTGGATCCCACTTGGTCGTAGAGAACGCGGCAGCTTACCCCTCTTCGGGCGGCGGATATGAGTTTTTCCGAAAGTGCGCGGCCAATTCGGTCATCGTGGATAATAAAAAACTGCACCCATATGGATTCCGTTGCCTCGTCGATCGAGCGGAAAATGGCATCAAAAGTGGCGGTCCCGTCGATGAGGAGTTCCACTTGGTTTGAGCCGGTGGCCGGGAGGCCTGAGAGGTTTTCGGCCATGCGGGCGGGCTCGTTGAAACGATCCTTGAAGGCTGTCTTGTAGCCGTCCAAGTGCCCTGCAATGCCCTGCAACGCCGTGCGAAGAGTTCCTGTGGATGTCACCGCCAATTCATAGCCGGAGAACCGCGACTGGCCAAAAACGAGGAACAAAGGGATGCCGATGATCGGCAATACGACAAGCACACCCGCCCACGCAATCGCAGATTGTGGGGTTCTGGCGATGAGGATGGCCCGCATGGCCAAAAAGACGCCTGCGACTTCCAGAAGAATGGTGATCGCTGCGTAGACTGGATTCAGAAATGACACTGACAGCGAGAATTAGACCTGCTCGGTCACGGGATCATTCATGCCTGTTGTGGTGTCGAGTGGCGCTGTGGGTGGCGCTGTGAGTGGCGCTGTGGTGACTTGCGTTGAGGCTTTTTTCTCGGCCTCGAACACGCGCAATTCTTTTTGCAGGGTTACGATGCTATCCGTGAGCTTACGGGATTGTTTTTTCAGGTGCTGGAGAGGTTGCATAACGCGCGCCTGCAGGAGAAATCCGAAGACTATGGTGCTCAGCATCAGCACGGGGAGAATTCCCCATGTGAGCATTTGTAGGAATTCCACATCTCGCCGGAGATCCTGCATGGCACTAAAAAGACGGATATCAATCGCAGCAACGAATGAGGAAAGGCTTGAAAGCGTTTTTTCCATCAAACTATTTTGATCGGAACCATGCGGTGCTGGTGCTGAGAGTAGCTTCGAGTTGTTCGCAAGTGTGCCTTCGAGACGATCCAAATCCATGCTGGGAAAAGCCAGCGATGGCCGAGCGATCGTCTGCAGCTTGGCGATGACCTCGATGGCTTGGCCTGAGTTCGCAGGCAGTGATTGTGGTTGCAGCGAGTTTTCGCCGACAGTTGTGAGAGATTTCCATGCCCTTTCGGAATCCTTCAGCGTATCGCTCAAGATTTCCCGAGATCTCAAAAGCACGGCTTGATCTTTGAGGATATCGTTTTGGATTTTATGATACCGCACCCCGATGAGTGCCAAGGCGACCTCTAACAATAGCAGCGTAACGAAACACGAAAGAAAGAGGACGCGAATCGAAGCGGGGTTGAATTGTTTAGATTTATCGTCGGGCATGCGGGATCAGGCAGGGGGTATCGGGAGTGTCAATGCATCTTGAATAGCTTGCAGGACAGTCCTTGATTTGCATGGCTTTGAGAGAATAGCAAGAATTCCTAGATCGGTCAGGGATTCTTTTTCGGTGTATGATCCAAGTCCGCTGGTGCAGATCACCTTCACGGTCGGATTGATTTTTCTTAAGGCCACTATCAGAGAGGGTCCATCCATCCCTGGCATTGCCAGATCGGTGATGACGAGGCGGATATCCTTATGATGCCGAGCGTAGAGCGCATGCGCCTCTTCGCCATCGCCGGCCGAGATTACCCGATATCCGGATTTTTCCAGTGAGCGGGTCATGACCTTGAGGACTGTGGCTTCGTCGTCGACGATCATGATGGCCTCCCCGTGTCCAGTTGGCTGCGCGGCGTCAGGAACAGGCGAGATCGGTTTGGGCCTCGCCTTCGAGACCGCAGAGGGCAGGAAGGTATGGAAGGAGGAGCCGCAGCCCTCCTCTGTATCCAAAGTGAGAAAGCCACCGTGGTTTCGAATGATACTGATGGCCGTGGCAAGGCCAAGGCCGGTGCCTATGTCCGGGCTTTTTGTGGTGAAGAAAGGCTCGAAGATTTTTTTGCGGAGTGATCTGGGGACTCCATGCCCTGTATCGCGCACGGTGATTCGCACGAATTCTCCCGCAATGGCCTGTGCGTGAAGTCGTATGAAGGCGTCATCAACACGGAAATTCGATGCATCGAGTTGTAGGCTTCCACCATTGGGCATGGCATCCCTCGCGTTCACGCAAAAGTTCATGAGCACCTGCTCGAGTTGCGTTTCGTTTCCTAAGACCACATGGATTTGTTTCGAGACGGAAACTTGAAGTTGAATCGTTTTAGGAAAAGTGGGGCGTATGAAATTCGACACCTCGTTAATAAGCTCGGGAATATTCACCTCAACCTGTTCGGTGCGGGCTCCACTAGAAAAAGTTAAAATCTGCCGCACCAAATCCGTGGCCCGTCGCAGATTGGACTCGACGGCATCGAGCATCTCCAGGCTTTCGACGTCTGGTAACCGGCGTCGCAGGAGATCGAGGAACATTGAGATGGGCTGTAGAACATTGTTCAGATCATGGGCTATGCCGCCCGCCAGCGTCCCCACACACTCATGCCGATGGGCACGAAGCCTATCCTCATTCGTCTGTCGCACCTCATCCATATCCTCCCCGAGGACAAGGATGGACTCCGGTGCCCCATTCTTGGATTTGAGCAAAACCCAACGCATCAGGACTTCGGCTTCCCTTGCCCCACTGAAATAAATGCGAACCTGTCCTGACCACTCTCCGTTTTTAAAGACTTCGGCCATTGCCTTCGCCTTAGCTTCGGGTGGCAGCAATATGTTCTCTGGAAGCTGCATGCCCAGAACCTCGCTGGCCTTGAACCCATAGAAGCGTTCGGCGCCAATACTCCAACTGGTTACGATTCCCTCCAAGGACTGTGTAAAGGCAATCTCGCGAGTCTTTTCAAAAAATGCGGCTTGAGCGCGAGCGTGATCCTCCGTGCGGCGCTCCACCGAGCGGTCGCTGACTGCGCAGTAGACGATCGTGCCCCCGTCCGCTGAGGATGCCTCGATGGAAATATCACGCGTCGATCCATCCAAACACCGCAGGCAGGCAGATAATCCATGGGCCTTGCCGGAGTGAAGGAGGGATCTGGCCAATTTTTCGAATGTGAATCCATCGAGAAAAAACTCATCAAGCAAATGCCCTGCAAACTCCGCTTTCGAGTAGCCTGAAAAGTCGAGAGCGGCTTGATTCACATCCAGCACGACACCCTCTGCGGACAATTTCCAAAGGATTCCAGGCAAAACATCCCACGCCTGTTCGATTTTCGAGGTCAGGCTCGAAGACGGCGGAGCGGAGACTTTGGTTCCCAAGCTCGTCTTGCCGGTGTTCACCGCGGTCGGGGTGGAACCCAATGGAGGAGGGTTTTTAGACATGAAGAAGATGCACAGGAAAATTGAGACTCATCTGCGCCAAAGTCAATGTCAGTCCTGCCATTTGGCGCAAGCTCCAAAAATTTGGCAACATCTGTAGATCTGTAGAATTGTTACGAAAAAGTCACAATTCCGTGTTTTTCGTGCAACCGCTTTTAAAGCGATTAATGCCCTCTGGCATGACGACCCGCTTCCGCACTGGCTGGATTTCCGATGTTCACCTTGGAACCCGAGGAAGCAAAGCAACCTCCCTGCTCACATTTTTGAGGGATGTGGAATTCGAAACTCTTTATCTTGTCGGAGATCTCATCGACATATGGGCCCTGCGTCGTGGTATTTATTGGCCGCAAGAGCATAATGATATCATCCAGAAAATTTTGCGCAAAGGCAGGAAGGGGACGGAGATCATTTACATCATCGGCAACCACGATGAATTCCTCTCTGCTTTCCACGGACACTACGCCAGCGTAACCCTTCAGAAAAACGCGATTCACGAAACGGCAGATGGGCGCCGCTTGCTTATCATGCACGGGCACGAGCTGGACACAGTTGTTCAGAACATGGGGTGGCTCGCGCACTTGGGAGACATCGGGTATGTCCTCCTCATGAGGTGCAACGGAATCGTCAATTTGTTCCGCCACCTCGCCGGTCTCGGTCACTGGTCACTCAGCGCATATGTGAAAGCAGGGGTGAAAAATGTGGTCAGCTTCATTGGAAAATTCGAGGAGTCCATCGTTCGCTATGCAAAGGATTTCAAGGTGGACGGCGTGCTTTGTGGCCACATTCACACGGCCTCCATTCGCCAGATCGATGGAATAACATACTACAACTGCGGCGACTGGGTCGAAAGCTGCACCGCCATGGTCGAGCACTTCGATGGTCGCATGGAGTTGATCACTTTTGATCAAACGGCGGAATATGCTAAAAATCCTGAAAGTGAGCCGCCCGGGGAGAGTGAAATACCGGCGCTCAGGGTTTGATGATTCCGGAAACTTCCCACCAGGAGGGAAATAAAATGGCATGGCGCGGCTCAAGAAAGCGCTGGTCGATCAGCAAGGCCGACCCGGTGTCTGTTTCCGTGCGGATGAGTCTGCCTGCGGCTTGCAGAACGCGTTGCATGCCGGGAAACCGGTAGGCGTAGTCAAATCCGGAGCCTTTCGTCTTTTCAAAGTGACCTTGCAGGATGTCACGCTCGAGGGAAAGGCGAGGCAGCCCGGTGCCAATCACGGTGACGCCCACAAGTCTCTCCCCCGGCAAGTCGATGCCCTCCGAAAAGATGCCGCCCAGGACGGCAAGCGCGGTTCTGGGCGCCCCTGGTTGGAAGGCCTCGAGAAATGCGCTCCTGTCGGCATCGGACATCCCGGAGGTCTGGCACATGAGATTCTCCGTTGGCTGGAGAGCCTCAAGCTTCGCAGAGAGATCGCCAAGATAAGACATCGATGGACAGAAAACCAAGTGGTTGCCGGGCTTGCTTTGCACATGCTCCGCCACGGCGGCTGCAACTCGATCAAGCGAGGCCACACGGCCCTTGTAGGTGATGTCAGCCGCGAGGATCCGCAGGTGCATTTGATCCGATTTGAAGGGCGAATCAAAAACAGCCGACTCGTCCTCCGGCATCCCTCCCAGCAGGTCGCGGAAATAATCTATCGGCGAGAGAGTGCCGGAAAAGAACACCGCGCTGCGCAGAGCTTTCAAATCCGCGCGCAGGCGTGCCGAGGGGTCCGCGCAGTAAACGGTCGCGCTCTGTTCCTTTGGGCGGATCAGAAAACGGCAAGTTTCGTCGAATGCCTCGGCTGCCCACAGCCAGTCGTTGAGGGCAAACCATGGCTCGATCCAACCTCCCAGCTCTGTGCCTGGTTTGAGGGATGCCAGAAGACTCTCCAGAGCCCGTGAGGCATCGCGACAAGCCACGAGGAGATCTTTGGGGATTTCCAAAAGCACCAATCCATCATGGTAATCCCGCGCGGGCAGGGAATCCGAGGAAGGCATCGCAACGGCTGTGAGCAGAGCCGCCATCGCGCTCTCCAAAGCCCTCCGAACCTTCACTGCCCCCTTCGCCCGCACGGCGCCAGGGCGGACTTCAAGATTCCCAGGCGAGATCGTGGCTGAGTGAATGTCGCGACTGCGGTCCACGAGATTGTGGGCCTCGTCCACCAGTAGGACATGACGGCCACCGCCCTCGGCGAAATGCCTCTGGAGCCGGGCGGAGGGATCGAACGCATGGTTGAAGTCGCCAATCACGATGTCGCACCACAACGAGGCGTCGAGGGAAAGCTCGAATGGACACAGCATGTGCCTGCGCGCAACTGACTCCACAGCTTCGCGGTCCAGCGTTTCTTGCTCCAGAAGCTCGCGCAGTGCCGGTCGCACGCGGTCGTGGTAGCCGATGGCATAGGGGCAAACGCGTGGATCGCAGCCAGCGGGGTCCTGCGTGAAGCAAATCCTGCTCTTCGCTGTGAGGGTGAGAGACCGCAGTCTGGCTCCCGCACGCCGGAGATGCCCCAGCGCCTCTGCCGCCGCGATCCGGCCGGGAGTTTTTGCCGTAAGAAAAAACACCTTTCCGTCTGCGAGCAGGGGCAGGGCTTTGGTGGCAGGGAACAGCGTGGCGATGGTTTTTCCGAGACCCGTCGGAGCCTCCGCAAAGAAATGCTGTCGGTCGCGGATCGCGCGGTAAACGCTTCGCGCCAATTCGCGCTGACCGCCACGGAATCCGTTGAAGGGAAATTCGAGTTTTTCGAGCGAGGCATTGCGCAGCCAAATCCACTGCGCCTCGATCTCAAGCCAGTCGAACCAGGTGCCGATGGTGTTTTCAAAAAACTCATCCAACTCCGCACGAGCGAGGCGGAAGGGAAGGATAGTCTCTCCGTCCGTTTCCAGATTCAGATAGGTCAAATGCAGATCAACCTCCGCCCAGCCGCGCTGGATGGCGAGGATCGCGGCGTAGATTTTCAGCTGCGCCAGATGCAGCGGGTCGGCGGCACCATCCCAAAATCGATCGACGCTTTTGATCTCCTCCACCACCGGCGGGGAATGGCTTGCACGAAGCCCGTCGATCCGGCCAGCCAGCTTGAGGTCCACATTTCCGCGAGCGGCTTTCCACTCCACCGTCACTTCAGCCTCGTAGTCCCCGGTGCGTCGACCCTGCACGCGCCTGTGGGCACGCCCGCCCTCAAGCGCACGGTCCGATGTGCGGAATGCGCCGTTGCCCGCGAGGCCGCCCCTGCGGTGCACAAAGGCGACAAGTTCCCGCACGGAAGTCTGGAAGACGACAGGTGTCACGGCTGACGAAACTCACCCAAGATCCACCGCCCGTCGAAGGGATTCGGCACAGGCTACTCCCGCTTCAAACTCTCCGGCAGCCCTGTGAACTCGAGAGTGGAGGCATCCGGTTTCCAAACCACTCGTCCATCATCCGAAATACGAACAACCGTCCCGGCGGAGCTCCCGCGCAGCGTCTGCACACGATCCCCCGGCGCGAGCTCAGCGGACTCGCAAAGCGGAATCGACAATGGAAACCATGGAGTCGCGATCCAGAACACCGGCGATGTAGTGGGCGACAGCGGAGGAGAGTTCGCGTCGGCGGGTCGCCTGAAGATCAGCAAAAACGACATCGCAAGTTCTGTTGCCTATGTCGGCGAAGGTATTTCCGTTGAAGAAGAGAAATGGTGCTGATTGGTGAAGTGACCGAAGGAAATCGAGTGCTTCAATTAGAGAGATTTCGCTCCTGTGCCTTTCTTCCCAGCTTCGAGCGCACGAGTCTCCAACTTGTGGATGAGCGCCGTGCTGCGCTCGACCTCTTTCGCACGCTGCTTGGTTGAGGCTGACAACAAGCTTCCAGTTCCAGTTTTTGAGAAAAGCGGCTCTGACTTGTAGCGGGGATTGTTCGCCAAGACCTCTTCGCGGAGGTCCTCCTCCGTCAACTGCTCCAGAAGATCCAAGCGGAGTTTCATTCATTCACAAGTAAGCCTGAAGCGATGCGTTTTCAAGCGTGCGTCATGTTTTTTGCCACGACCCACTGGTCGAATTGCTCGGGGGTCACATGGCCGAGGGCGACGGCGGCCTCTTTGAGGCTCGAGGCATCCTTGTGGGCTTTCTTGGCGATCTGCGCGGCCTTGTCGTAGCCGATGTGGGGGTTCAGCGCGGTGACGAGCATGAGGGAATTTTTCACATAGCCTTCGATGACCGGCAGGTTCGGCTCGATGCCGATGGCGCAGTGGTCGTTGAAGGAATGGCACCCGTCGGCGAGGAGGCGGACGGAGTGCAGGAAATTGTGGACGATGACGGGTTTGAAGACATTCAGCTCGAAGTTGCCTTGCGATGCGGCGATGCCGATGGCGGTGTCGTTGCCCATGACTTGGATCGCGATCATGGTGAGGGCTTCGGATTGGGTGGGGTTCACCTTGCCAGGCATGATGGAAGAACCAGGCTCATTTTCTGGGATGATGAGTTCGCCGAGGCCGCAGCGGGGACCGGAGGCGAGCCAGCGGATGTCGTTGGCGATCTTCAGGAGTGCGCAGGCGAGGGATTTCACGGCTCCGCTGGCGATGACGAATTCGTTGTGGCCGGAGAGCGCGGCAAATTTGTTGGGTGCGGATTCAAAGGGAAAGCCGGTGAGCTTGGCGATGTGGGCGGCGGCCCGGTCTCCGAACTCGGGGTGGGCATTCAGGCCGGTGCCGACGGCGGTGCCACCTATAGCGAGCTGGTGGAGGCCGGTGAGCGAGTATTCGATGTCACGCACGGCTTGGTCGAGCAGGCACACATAGCCGGAGAATTCCTGCCCGAGCGTGAGCGGAGTGGCATCCTGGAGGTGCGTGCGGCCGATCTTGACGATGTCTGCAAAGGCGGTGGCCTTGGCGTCGAGCGTGTCGCGGAGTTTTTTCACGGCCGGGATGAGGACCTCGACGACCTCGCTGGCTGAGGCGATGGACATCGCCGTCGGGAAGGTGTCGTTCGAAGACTGCGACATGTTCACATCGTCATTCGGATGCACGGGCTTTTTGGAGCCTTTCTCGCCACCTGCGATTTCGATGGCGCGATTCGAAATGACCTCGTTGGCGTTCATGTTGCTCTGGGTTCCGGAGCCGGTCTGCCAGATGCGGAGCGGGAAGTGGGCGTCAAGTTTTCCCGCGATGACTTCATCCGCCGCCTGTGCGATGAGATCGCGTTTTTCAACGCTGAGTTTGCCGAGGTCGGCATTCGTGAGCGCGGCGGCCTTTTTCAAAATACCCAGGGCCTTGATCATCTCGGGTGGGAGGATGTCCTCGCCGATGTCGAAATGAATGAGCGAACGCGCGGTCTGAGCCCCCCAATAAACATTGTGAGGGACGGAAATCTGCCCCATCGAGTCGGACTCGAGGCGGTGCGTGGCGGGATTGTGTGGTGCGGGTGAGGTCATGGAGAAATTTTCAGTGAATCAATTGAATCGCGGAGCGTGAGGCACAAGCCAACAACCGCACAGTGGTTTTAGAGGATTTTTGCCCGGACAGGGAAGCCGATTCGAGGTTTGGGAAATGCAAAAATGGCGTCAACCACCCGTATCTGGATTCACTACACTGGCGGTGTCGTCGGCCTGTTCACAGATGATTTATCTACTGGGGGCGGGGGTGTTTTTCGGGTGGCGCGGAAGGGTGTCTGTTGTTTCAAACCACGGCAATCGGTCGTCCATCCAGTTGTGGTCGATGGGGCACATCTCCCCAGCGCGGTCGAGCGTGCATGTGGTGACTTCAAATTGGTGCGGCAAGGCGGGATCGAAGAACATGAGCTGCGATCCACAATCCGGGCAAAAGGTTCGCTCGCGCTCGGCGAAGGTAATTGTTCGAGGAGTTTGGCCAGAAAACCTGATGCTGCCCGCTGGAAAAAATGTCCACGCAACAACTGGGGCGCCTGATGCTTTCCGGCAATTTTCGCAGTGGCAAAGGGTCGTCCCGCAGGGAGCGGCAGAAATCTCGTAGCGAACTTCTCCGCAGAGGCAGGAACCTTTCATTTCATGAGAAAATTAGCGAACTCACGCTCCATCAGGTGTCCAGTCCAGACATTGAGTTCCCAAAGATCAGCAACAGGTTTTTGTGTGTAGGGATAGACTTGCTGATAGCCATCTGGACCGAATTCCGGTGTCATAGTCACCGTTTGAAACCCGCGTTTTTCTTGACCTTTCCAAAGTGCTCGCCACCATCGGACATGGGCTTCGACGAAGTGTTGATACATCGGGGCACGGGGATCAGGCACTTGTGCCCCTTGATCGTAGCCGATACGTGGCTGGATATGAAGAACGCGCTTGGCACAAAGGGCTAGGACGTCGGGGAGTTCGTCCAAGACAAGGCGCTCACAGACATTGCACCAGTGGCTGAAGTCGATCGTGAGTTCGATCGGGGGCGTTTCCGCAAGCAAGTTCTTTGAAATGATCGGATGAAACAGGCTACGACTGCGGTGAGTTTCAAAGCCGACACGCACTCCGTATTTCTGTGCGATTTCCCAAGCGCGCGTGAAGAAATCGACACTGTCCCGAAATTCCCAAAGATCACTTCCCGCCATGGAGGAATAAAAAATTGGCTTGGCTTCCATGCTGTGAACAAGGATTCGCTCAAAGGCGTCCAAGTGATCGGAGACGCCCGAGCCTGGATCGGGGACCGCGAACCCCGTGGTGGAAATTTCGGCAATAAAATCTAAGTTTCTGGATTCGAGCGTATCGAGGAATTCCGCCTTGCGTTCGACATCGACGGGAACCGGTCCCTCAAATCCATGAAATCCGGCATGGATGGTGGCATCGGCTGCGGCGGCATAAGAACCCGAGTGGCCCCAGAGGGTTTTAAAAAGTTTAAGCTTCATATTATTTGGTATTTGCAGCTATACGGAATCCGGCATTGTCTCGACGCTTATCGCGGGCAAGTGCATCGCGCCAAGAACAACGCAGAAGGCGAGGAAGGTAATCCCATGCTCCTCCGCGCAGGACGTGTCGGGGTTCATTCCAGAGTGGTTCGGTTTGATAGTCGGGACGCCACAGGTCTTCCGTCCACTCGCAGACATTGCCCAGCATATCAAAAAGCCCAAAAGCGTTGGCAGGGTAGGATCCGGAAGGAGTTCGGCGACCAAGGCCGATTTTTGCCCCTTGCTCGGTGTAAAGAAAGTTGGCTTGGCTGAGGTCGATCGTCTCGCCGCAGTGATAGGGCGTTTGAGTTCCGGCGCGTGCGGCATATTCCCATTCCGCCTCGGTGGGAAGGCGGAACTCGGGGCCGAGCCACTGACAGTAAGCGACGGCATCTTCCCAACTCACCATGGCCACAGGCCACTCGGAGGGGAGTCCGGACTCGTGGCCGGGACGAAACCTCCGAAACTCGCCGATCGTAACCGGAGCGTCAGCGATCCGAAAGGACGCGATATCCACTCTGTGGCGCGGTCGCTCCGTGTCGTTGGCAAATTTGTCATCATCATTTTCCCCCATGAAAAACGTGCCGCCGGGAAGTTCTTGGAGGATGACGCTTCCGCTGGATTGCGAACTCGATGCCATCATGTCAGCAGGGCGTCAGCGCCGGGGTCCGCTGGGCTGGCGCTGGCGGTTGGTCAATGGTTGGATATGTGCCCCTCGAGCGTGCGGCCATATAGCGCTGGATGAGCCATATGGGCATTTCGAGATGGCTGAGGCGCCCGCGTTGGTATCCGGTAGCGTAAAATCCTCTTTGCACAGCTGTGCAGACCTCCATGTCTTCCAAGTGGAAATCGACGAGCATTTTTTCGGTGATGGCAAACTTCTCATCATATTTCGGATCAGCGAGGGCCTCGTCATTGACCAAGCAGGTTGTCAGCAACCGGCTGCGGTCTGCGGAAACCGGATCGATACGATACCAAAAAACCCGATCTGCCGCCGTAAAAAGCAGGAAACTGGGTTGGCCCAGAAAAACAGCCATCTGGCGATAGTGTTCGGGATCGAGTGTGGGAATCGGTTTGAAATCCGACTCGTCGCTTGAGGTGACACTTTCTTTGTAAGGCAGGTTGACGCGAATGGAGTGGGCGCGCTCGGCGTCGGTCCAGGTATCCCTCGCAGGCATCAGCGGCTGCAGGGTTTTGCAATGTGCCCCCAGATGGTGGTAGCCCTCCATAAAATTCTCAACGAGGACCTTCCAATTGAAAGGGCAGTCCCACTCCTTTGTGATAATGACCTTCATGTCGCCCAGGTTCCAACCGCGCAGGTCGCGATCGAGTTCCGTGTATTGTTCAGCCACAGGGGCGGCATCACCTGAGAGATTCAGAAAGACAAAGCCATGCCAGACTTCACAACGAAAGGTTTTGAGCCCCACGTTGTCGCGCTGGAAGCACTCGGCTTTGTGCATCTCGGGACACCCTTTGAGCCGGCCGTCGAGTTCGAAACTCCAGTGATGATACGGACACAAAAAGATCCGCGTATGTCCACAGCCAGGTTTTCCCTCCGTGGCATCAGCCGGGCCGTGTCCATCGTAGCCGAAGCCGGGTGGCATGATGTCCATCGCGCGGTGTGGACACACCCTTGAGAGGACTCGGATTTCGCCATCCTTGCCGTGAACAACGATGAGAGGTTCGCCGAGGACATCGAGATTGATGAAATCCCCAGGCTTCGGAATCTGGGACTTGTGGGCGAGACACACCCAGCCTGCGCCAAGGATATGAGCCACCTCCCAATCGAGGAACTCGGCACTTGTGTAAGAGGCCGCCGGGAGTGTGCGACTGCGCTCAAGCGGGATGTCAGCGGTTGCTTGGATATCACGTAGAATGTCTTCCACGCTGAGGTCATTATGCGGATGACGATAGTTATGCCCTGCATAGCCCAACCCGTTGCGCCCGGTGAGGGGAGAGGCGCCGTCCTTGACGGTCGCCTCTGAAAAAAACGTCGTTGAAGTATCCATAAAACTTTTATGGTTGGGCGAGGCTTTTGATGGGCTCAAAGCTGATGCCGGATTCGATCGGATTTTCCTTTTTGATGAGTCCAAATTTCAGCCACCACTTGGAAGTGAGCGCCCAGTGTTCCTTGATTTGGTCGTTTTTCAGACCCAACGGTGGATTGCCGGGTATGACGCCCATAAATTGGGCCGCCTGGGACAAATCAAAGCAATAAATGCCTCCGAAGAAGGGCTTGTCATCCTTGCCGAGAACGTCTTCGACATCCTTGACATCAAACTTGATGCCCTTGGCGATGATCGCATTGCCTTCGGCGGGATTTTTCCTCCACCAATCCACGGCGTCCCAATAGGCCTTCATCGCTTTTTTTGCGATCTCCGGAGTCTTGGTGAGGAATGCATCGCTCATATAGAGGCCGTCGCCGAGGAGACCGGTTTTCAACCATTCCTCTTCACCCGAATTCGCCACGGCTTTCGAGCCTTTCAGGGATTTCAAGACCTGGCCTCCGAAGGGTTCCCAGAACTCGCCTGCAGCAACTTTGCCGCTGACCATGGCCGACACGGCATCGTCCATCACGACATTCACATATTTCACCTCATCAAATTTCACTCCGTTTTTTTCGAGCCACATGGCCATGAAAATCTGAGTGAGACCGCCTTCCAAGACGGCCACAGACTTGCCCTTGAGGTCCTCAGCCTTCTCGATCTTTGGAGCGAGGATGATTTTATCTGTGCCGATGGACGGATTGGTTACGGCAACAAGTTTGATTCCGTTCGCCGCGTCGGCCGCGATGGGACCGTATTCGCCCGTGCTCGAGGCCACATCCAGATTTCCGGACGTCATCTGCCCGAAGCTCTCATAGGGATCCTCTATAATCTGAATATCCAGATTGATATCAGGAGCGAGGTTCTTCTCTTTGGCAATGAACCAGAATCCATATCCCGGCCATGAAAAGAGCGAGACGCGGACTGTTGGAATGTCTGCGGCGTGTGCATCGGCGAAGCCGACACAGACCGCGAGTGCGAGTATTGCGCTTTTTATTTTCATAGGTTTTTTGTGGTTGGGTTGTTTCAGTGGTTGTTCCGGAGATGGGGAAAAGCGAGCCAGCGGAGAAAGCGAATGAACGCATCGGAGATGAAGCCGAGGACTCCGATCATCAAGATGCAGGACAAAATAACATCCATCCGCACGACGCGGCGGGCGCGCATCATCACGGCACCGATGCCATCGGTGGATGCGACAATTTCGGCAATGACGAGATACGTCCAACTCACTGCGAGCATCTGCCGCATGGTATCCAGAAAAAACGGAAGAGCGGCTGGAATGATGACGGAATGGATCGCTTGAAGGCGACCGGCACCAAGGGTGCGGGATACTTCCACGAGGTCCTTTGGAACACGCTTGGTGTCGTCCATGAGAAGGCTGATGAGGAACCAGACAACGCCGATGACAAGAAGGGCGATTTTTTGTTCGTTGCCGGTGCCCAGAAGCGCCAAGAGGAGAGGAATAAAGCTTGGTGCCGGAAGATAGCGGAGCGGCGAAACAAGGGGATTGAGCAGGCCCTCCACGGCAGGAAATGCTCCCATGGCGATTCCGAGCGGCAAGGCTATGGCGGCGGCAATCAGAAAACTGATTCCGATCCGTTGCAGGCTTGCGAGCACATCCAGGGCAAAGTCTTTTTCAGAAAATAGCCCGACTGTTGTTGAGAACACCTGCGTGGCCGTGGGAAGAAGGTTGGTGAACTTCTCCGCGCGCGGCGCAAATTGCCAAGCCAGCATGAACATGGTCAACCCAGCCAACATGAGCGTTACTTTCGCGGAAAAGGCGAGCGGGGATTGGTAATCAAACCAGCCCTTGAAAAATCTCCGAAACCACTCGGTAGAACCCTGATTCCCTTTCATTGCGGTGCGATGTTGCGGCATGGCGTGGAGAGTCACAATAGGAAGACCATCCTATGCTTTTTGCATCTGTGTTTGGGATGCGAGAATGGCCTCGTGACGGTTGTGAACACCCATTTTTTGAAACATGTGGTCGAGGTGGTTTTTAACAGTGTGGGGACTGATTCCGAGAATCGTGGCGATCTCGTCGTTGCACTTGCCGAGGCCAAGCCAGTGAAGGACCTCCACTTCCCTTGGGCTCAGGTGGGCAAGACGGGAATCACGCAGTGAATAGGCCGGCGCACGCGCTGCTCCCGAAGCCTTGCCAGTGGTTCGCACGGGGGGGCTGTCCGGAGCTTTGAAGTCCGTTCCCACGGCACCACAAAATCGGCCCTCTACGAGTATTGGAGAGATACGGCTTGTGATACGAACATGCAGATCCCCGAAACGATAATCGATCGGATCCAGGTGGCAGTGCGACAGCTTGCGCTTGGGAATCCAATACCAATCGCCCTCATCAGGGGATTCGTAACCATTCACTGGCACTAACGCCGGTTCTCCCGCTGCCCTGTGCCAACAGGCCACAAAGCGGCCAGAGGCATCATGGCCTGCCGCATTTTGAAAGTGCTCGTCCCGAGCATCCAAAGCATTTGGCTCCCAGACCGACCATGTCGCAAGGAATCCTGTATTGGACTCCAAAGCCTCGCGTAAAATCCTCGAATAGGTTTCACGATCGCGAATCCCTGCCGAATGCAGCGATGCGAAGGCCGAGGCAAGGAACGAGGAGGTTTCCATCACACGTCATTCCCCTTCAGAAGAGTCTAGCGTAGCGGTCGGTTTCCCATTGGCTGATCGTCTGGTGGTATTCGCGCCACTCCTCGGATTTGTAATGGATAAACTCGTCACGAAGGGCCTTGCCAAGGGTTTTTTCCACGAATGGATCAGCGGCGAAGGCTTTGACAGCCTCGTCGAGCGTGCGAGGGAGTTCACTGATGCCACGCGCGGCCAGTTCAGGCGGGCTCAGTTCATAGAGGTTGTCTTCCTGGGCAGGACCCGGATCAAGATTTTCGCGGATTCCCTCCAGACCAGCGGCCAGAACCAGCGTGGCGGCAAGGTAAGGATTGCAGGAGGCATCGGCATTGCGAGACTCACAGCGACCACCACTCATTGGGACGCGAACGGAATTGGTGCGATTGTTGCGGCCGTAGGAGTTGAAAACGGGGGCCCAGGAATAGTAGCTCATCAGCCCCCGGCGCACGAGGCGTTTGTAGCTGTTCACCGTCGGCGCAAAGGCGGCGCAGAGGGCCGGCCCGTGCTTGAGGATGCCAGCGATGAATTGATAGCAAAGCGGCGAGATGCCAAGCCCGCGCGGATCGTTTGCCTTCTCGCAGGCGAAAAGGTTATTTCCCGAGGTATCGGAGAGCGACATGTTGAAGTGCGCACCGTTTCCAGTGCGGTTGGCAAAAGGTTTCGGCATGAATGTCGCCAGAAGCCCCTCCTCAGCGGCATAGTGCTTGGCAAGCATTCTAAAGAACACATACCGGTCGCACATCGTCAGCGCATCCGAGTATTTGAAGTCGAATTCAAACTGGGAATTGGCGTCCTCGTGGTCAAGCGAGTAGAGGTCCCAGCCGAGTCCATTGATGGCGGTGCTGACCTTGTCGAGCCACTCGTAGCGGTCGAGGAAGCGCTTCACGTCGTAGCAAGCCTTCACCAGATCGTCGTCGGGATTCGGAATCTCGAGTTGGCCGCGATCATTGAGCTTCACGACAAAAACCTCACACTCGATGCCCAAGTTGAAGCTGAATCCCATCGAGGCTGCGGCGGCGAGTTGTTTCTTCAATGCCACACGGGTGCTGATTTCGTAGGGTTCTCCATGAAAGGCATTGTCCGCTGGAAACCATGCGACTTCGGGATTCCAAGGCAATTGGAATCCGCGCTCCAGATCGGGAACCGAGTTGATTTCATCGTCGTTCGGACTCTGGCCGAGACCGTCCAGCGCATAGCCGGTGTAAAGTTCGGATCCTGCGGCAAAATCTTCAAAGTGCGCGATCGGCACGACCTTACCTTTTGGGATTCCGTGTATGTCGGGATAGGCTCCGATACAGTATTTGACTCCCTTGGCAGTGAGATCTGCCGCCATCTCGATGGTGTTTGTTGTTTTCATAAGCTAAAAAAGTGCTCTGGAGTTCCTCTCCACTCGCTCTCAGGCAAGGGAGGGGTTTCAGAGAGGCCGGAGCAAGTGATACGCGTCAGCGCCTCGCACATCATTTGAAAGAGCTGGTAGCCGTCTTCAGCGCGTCCCCCGGATGGTGTTCCGGTTGTCCCATTGAGGCTGGTCTGGGAAACTGGGTAGCTAAAAACGAGGCCTTCCGTGCGGTCGGGATCGTCGGCAAGCAGAAAGGTGCTTGTGTCCACGCAATCCGGAGCGAGATGCAGGATGAGATCGGACTCGGCCTTGTTGGCATGAAGGTCGTTGGCATCACTGGTAAATCGCGCCGCAATCTCTGGGGTCAGAGTGAAGGTATCGACGAGGCCCACTTGGATTTTGCCAAGAAGTTCCAAGCGGATTTGATCCACGGCCACGCGGAGGGGCGCGTGGTTCCCAGCATGGGCGTTAACAAAAAGAGTTTTTTTCCATCCCGTCGCCTCTGCCCAGCGCGCCCATTGCACCAATGATTGGATGAAAGTCAAAGGAGCCATGGAAAAGGTGCCTGGCCATTTGGTGGTGTGGGCGCCGGAGGATGTCAGCGAGAGGGTTGGAGCGAACGGAACCCCAGTGCGTCGACTGACTTCGCGGCACAGGGCTTCCGCGATGATCGTGTCGGTGGAGATCGGCAGCGCAGGCCCGTGCTGCTCGGTTGCGCCCAGCGGCAACAAGATCATTGAGCACTCGCTTTGGAGCGCGCGGATTTGCGGCCAGGTCATCAGCGCCAACTCGAGTGATTGAATCCTATTCGACATCGTCGCCAATGGTGGTCATGCGGGGAATCGGAATCTGTTCCATAACCTCCTCCTGCGGCGGGTGGATGAGATTTTCCAATCTTGAACGCGTTGCCTTGAATGCCTCCGAGTCGATCTGGGCTCTGTCGCGTGGGCGCGGAACGGGATTTTCAATCCACTCTACGACCCTGCTGGGATTGGTTCCAAGAACCAGAATTCGGTCCGAGAGGTAAACCGCCTCGTCAAGGTCGTGAGTGATAAACAGGATCGTGACATCCAAGTTTTTCCAGATTTGCAGAAGATAAGCCTGCATTTGCGATCGTGTCTGGGCGTCGAGCGCGCCGAATGGCTCGTCCATGAGTAGAATGCGTGGCCGGTTGGCGAGCGCCCGCGCAATCGCAACGCGTTGCTTCATGCCTCCCGACAGTTGATGCGGGTAGGAGTTTTCAAATTTCGACAACCCGACCAAGGCAATCCACTCGCGCGCCTCCGACTCCGCGATGGTTGAAGCCTGGCCGGACATCTGCAAACCGAACATCACATTTTTTTTCACCGTGAGCCAGGGGAAGAGCGTGTAGCCTTGAAAGACCATTCCACGGTCTGGACCAGGCCCTTGCACAGAATGTCCATCCAACAAAATCTCACCCGATGTGGGAGACTCGAGTCCCGCGATTGTTCGGATTAGGGTGGATTTACCGCAACCGGAGGGGCCGAGCACGCAGGTGAATTCGCGTCGGTGGACGCAGAAGGAAATGCGATCCAGCGCGTGGTGAATAAGGCCCCCGGAGTAAAAGCTCTTGCTTAGTGCGCGCACATCCAGAATGACCGGGCGCTCTTTGAGGCGGGCAAAACGCTCGGTGACCGCCGGGCATGGAATCAATGGCTCGAAACTCATGCGAGAGCCTTTTCGGGGACAGAGACAGTGAGCTTTTGACCCACATCTCCGGCGGATTTTTTTTGCCACGGAAAAAGATTACGGCCCAGGGCCTCGAGAATGCGATCGGTGGCAAATCCGATAAACCCTATGATCAAAATAGCGGCAAAGACATTATCGTAGATACGGTATTTTGCCTGTTGGTTGATGAAATAGGTGATGCCTGAACTGGCTCCGACGTATTCGGCAACAATCAAGTAGGTCCAGGCCCACCCGAGAAGAATTCGCATGTCATTGTAGAGGTCGACGGAGATGCCTGGCAGGACGACATTAAACAGGATTTGCAAACGCCCCGCGCCGAGTGTCTGAGCCGCCTCGACGAGTGAAGGGTCGAGTTTTCGAGTCGTGTTCGCGACGACAAGCACTTGTTGAAAAAATGTTCCGATGAAAATGATGGCAATTTTCGGACTGTCATAGATTCCCATAATGGCCACAGCAAGGGCTCCGAAAACCGGAGCGGGCATATAACGGATGAAATCAACGAGCGGTTCGCTCAACCGCGCGAAGAAGGGAAATGTCCCACACAGAATCCCAAGCGGAACTCCAAAAAGTGAACTCCAGAAAAACCCCCAGAAAATAATCCTGATGCTGTGCCAAAGACTTTCATGCAGCCAGGGTTCGCCATTGCGGCGCGGTGGTGTGGTGAAGCTTCGATAGAGCGACTGAACCACTTCGTGTGGCGCGGGGAGAAATACGGGATTGGCTGGAATACCCTCAGCGGGCGGGATTCCCGAGTTTCGCAGTTTTTCATTTTCAGAAACGAATACCTTCTTCTCCACCAGCATATCCGGCTTGAAGTAAGCCACTTTGCTGGCGTCGGTGATTTTCACCAAGGGATGCCAAACGAAGGGAAGATAACTCACCGCAGACCAGAGCAAAATCGGAATGAGGAATGAACACCACAGTAGAATGCCGCAAGTCGTCGGCCGAAGCGGAGCAAACGGAGAGAGAAGGTTTTTGAAATGCGCTGAAACTCCGGCAGAAGGCATTTGCATGGTTCGACCCGCAGCGAATGAGACTCTTTCCATCGGCTGCTTGAATGATGGTGGCATGTGGCGATGTTCGGTGCCGCCAACTGTGCGGCACCGCGAGAGTTGGCTTATCGTTTACAAGCCTTCGGTGATCGAGGTATCTATGTAATCGGCCACAGCTTGGGATTTTTCGTAAACCTTGTTCTCCACATTGAATTGGTCGACGACCGCGCCGGATCCATAGATCGAGTTCAGACCACTGCTTTTAGCGAAGGCTTGTTTGGCCTCGGCAAGGGTCAGGATTTTGGTTCCTCCGATGAAGGCTTCGTATTCCTCCGGGGCGAGATTCACGCGCGCGGCCATGCTTTTCACAGCATCCGCGTGGGTCTTTGGATTGTTCAGATAATCAACGATTTGATACCATACCTTTGCAATTTTCTTCCACTCCTCGGGGTGGGTGGAAAGGCTCGCAGGGTTGACGGCCAGCACATCGTAGATCAATCCGGGAACATCCGCGCTGGTGTAGATGGCTTTGGAGCCGGGCACGGCTTTCAAAGCCTGTCCGGAATTCGGTTGCCATGCGCCAATCGCATCCACATCCCCGGAAGCGAACGCCTTGGGCGTCTCGTGGGTCGGGATATTGACCAATGTCACATCGGCTTCCTTCATGCCATTCGCCTCAAGCGCCTTGAGAAGCAATAGGTGATCAACGAAACCCAGTTCGACGCCAATTTTTTTCCCTTTAAGGTCTTTGACGGAATCGATTTCCGGTTTGGCAACGATCATATCGTTCCCATTGCTGAAATCGTTGATTAAAATTGTTTTACTGGGTGACCCCGTCGCGCCTGTGACCAGAGCGTCTCCGTTCGTCATGCACACCGCATCGACTTTTCCCGCCACGAAAGCCTCCATGGAGGGGACATATTCAAACCACTCGAACTGCACATCCACTCCGGCGTCCTTGAACCAGCCCTTGTCGATACCGACCTGCCAGGCCGTCCATCCAGGCCAGTCGCTATAGGCGATTTTTAAAGCCTCCGCATGGATGGCGCCGACCGATGCGGCAAACCCGAGTGCTGTGATTGCAATGGTGAGAAGTGGATTTTTCATAGCGTAGTATTAATTTTTTATCCCGAAGTAATACGGGCAGCTAATTGAAAGCATACAGCGTGCCAAATTGAGAAATGCATGCAAAGCCATATGAAACCGGAGGAAGCGAGGGGCGTGGCGTACCCAACCGGACAGAAATGCCCACAATTGACCAAGGGATTGCTCGAAAAGAGACAGGCGAAGTTTACGGTGTCAAGGAGCGCAGATAAGCTCTCCAGCCCTGATGGTGGGAGATGTCGGGGGAGGTCTCCAGCGCCTCGGGTTCGCAAACGAAACCTTTAACCCAAGTCCCGTCAGCGAGCTCCAGACTGCCGATTGCCAGAGGCGGAGGGACCAGAGCCACGAAGGAACCAAATTCCTCGATAGGCATGTCCCAGATCTCAACCTCGATAGGCATCCCCTCCCCGGTTCGCCTCAGGAGTCCGGGCTTGGGAGGTTGGGTTGGCAGTGCATGGAGTCGGTAGTGCGCGCTCGTGGTGGTGGTGCGATTCAACGTGGCGCGACGGCTTGTGAGTTGGTGATTGAGCGGTTGCCCGCTCAGGTGCGCACCGACAACGGCTAAAGAAATCATGTCTCGGGCTGCCGATTGAGCACATGCGATGGCGGCAAGGAGCCGGTCCTCAAAAGCTGGTCCAACAAGGCTGATGCCAAAAGGCAATCCGTTGGCCCGGAATCCGGCGGGGACAGCGAGTGCGGAGAGATCGAGAAGATTGACAAAATTGGTGTAAGTGCCGAGGCGGCTGTTCAATTCGATGGGATTCGCCAAGACGTCTTCAAAGCGATAGATGGTCGGCGCGGTAGGAACGAGGAGGGCATCGATTCTATTCCAAACTGGCGCAATCGTGCTGCGGAGACGCTGAAGTGCGTAGATGCCTTGAAAGGCTTCCACGGCGGATTTAGGGGTGCCACCGGTGATGATCCCTCTCACGACGGGATCGGTGTCATCCGGATGCTGACGAATGAAATCGCCCACGGAGTGATCGCGTTCCGCAACCCACGGCCCCCCGTAAAGAAGTCGGGCGGTTTCGAGAAAAGGGTCAAAATCCACGGGAATGATCTCGCAGCCTTGTGTGCGAAATTTTTCCACGGAAGCATGGAAAAGGTTCTCGGATTCGGTATCGCCAAAAAACTCCAGCTTTTGGGGGACACCAAGACGCACCATGGCATGGCGAGCGGGCAACTTGGGGCCCGTACGAGACCATGGATCGCAAGGGTCAGGGGTGGCTGCTATCCTGAAAACCGTATCAGCGTCCTCGACGGTATTCGCAAAAATGCTCACGCAATCGAGCGAAGCGCAGGCTGGTAGAACACCACGCATGCTGAGAAGGCCACGGGTTGGTTTCAGGCCAACAATGTTGTTGAACGCCGCTGGAACGCGACCCGAGCCCGCAGTGTCCGTGCCAAGCGAGAAAGCCACCAATCCCGCTGCGACAGCCACGGCCGAACCAGAGCTCGATCCCCCGGAAATAAAATCCGAGTGGTAAATACTACGGCACGCGCCATGAGGAGTTCGCGTTCCGACAAGCCCGGTCGCAAATTGATCCATGTTCGTTTTTCCAATCATCAACGCCCCCGCATCGCGGAGTTTCTGGACGACAAAAGCGGATTCCGCAGGCGTGAACGCGAAAGCGGGACACGCGGCGGTGGTTGGAATTCCCGCCACATCGATGTTGTCCTTCACCGCGAATGGAACCCCAAAAAGCGGCAGCGAGGAATCCATGGACAGAGCCTCTCTTAAAACCTCATCTTGGGGGCGAAGAAAAATCCAGACGCTGTCCTCACCGCGCCGGGCAATGGATCGATAAATCCCTTCGAGCAGTTCTTCGATGGTTCGCACGCCGGTTTGAAGGTCGTGCCGGATGGATGAAATAGTCATGATTCGAGGATGGCTGCAAGATGCTCGCCAGCGGCCACAGGGCGGTTCTCAGCAGCTGCAAGGGAGTGAATTTGCCCATCACAGGGCGAGGACACGCTGATTTCGGTTTTCATCGATTCCACAATGAACAACACATCCCCCTCGGAGACGCGATCACCGGCTTTGACCAGAACTTTCCACATGTTGCCGGCCACCGGGGAATCCACAAATCGGCCATTCTCGGGGAGGTCGATGCCTGCGGGGACGGCTGCCACAGGAACCTCCTCCTCCACCTTGAAGCCCGCTTCCTCCCAACGTTCCCGCTCGGCATGAAAGGACGCCTGCTGCTTTGCTTTGAAGATGGCGCATTCGTCGGCGATCGATTTGAGAAAGGCGTGGTAATCCCGCAGACGGAATTTGCTTTCCTCGATCCTCGGGGAAAACCGTCCATGCGGAAAATCCTCGCGAATCTTCAGTAATTCGTCCCGGCTGACGGGATAAAAGCGGATTTGATCAAAGAATCGCAGCAGCCAGGGACGGGTGAATTCCTTGGTGGCATGAAAGCGGTTCCACATCTGAATCGTGCGACCGACAAACTGATATCCCCCAGGGCCTTCCATACCGTAAACGCAGAGATACGCGCCGCCGATGCCGACGGCATTTTCCGGTGTCCAGGTGCGGGCAGGATTGTATTTGGTGGTGACCAGGCGGTGCCGTGGATCGAGTGGCGTGGCGACCGGGGCTCCCAGGTAAACATCGCCGAGACCGAGGACCAGGTAGCTGGCTTCGAAAACAATCCGTTTGACCTCGTCGACACTCTCAAGCCCGTTGATGCGCCGGATGAATTCGATATTGCTCGGGCACCAGGGGGCATCGGGCCGGACCGACTTCATATAAATGCGAATCGCCTCCAGCGTGCTCTCATCCTCCCACGAGAGGGGAAGGTGGACGATGCGTGTTGGAACGACCATGTCATCAACCGCCGGGAGGGCTTCCTCAAGGGCCTGCAAGTGCGGCAGGAGATTTTCCAATGGCAGGATGGTGCTATCGAAGTGGACCTGAAGCGAGCGGATGCCCGGCGTGATGTCGATAATGCCCGGTATGGTTTGACTCTCGAGAGCGTGTAGAAGCGCTTGAACGCGGAATCGCAAATTCAAATCCAGCTCGAGCGGACCATATTCGACCAAAAGGTAGTCATCGCCCGCGCCGCGATAAACGACGCGTGGACGGTTCCCGGTAGCGGGAAGATCCATGAGCACGGCCTCATCGAGATTCGAGACGGATTGGGAAACGCCGGTTCGTTTCAAGCGCACCCGGTCGCCGGCCTTCAACTGACCCAGCTTCCAAAGCTCTTTTCTGGCGACGACAACCGGACACACGAACCCTCCAAGGCTTGGACCGTCAGGACCAAGAAAAATCGGCATGTCCCCTGTGAAATCGAGTGCGCCGATCGCATAGGCATTGTCGTGGATATTCGAGGGATGCAAACCCGCCTCTCCCCCGTCCTTCCTGGCCCACTGCGGTTTTGGGCCGATGAGGCGCACGCCGGTGCGACTGGAGTTGTAGTGAACTTCCCATGCCGTCGAGAAAAGCATGGTGACATCTTCTTCGGTGAAAAAATCGGGCGCGCCGTGCGGTCCATAAAGAACACCGATTTCCCAATCCCGTGTGAGCACCGGCCTTTCGGAAACGGGGGCTGGTTCTCGAAGAGGTTGCCCACCTGCGATGCGCAGAACATCGCCCGCTCGCAGAGCCCGTCCTCCATGACCGCCAAACCCTCCCAGAGTGAAGGTGGATCGACTGCCAAGATACTCCGGAACATCGAAGCCCCCGCGAACGGCCAGGTAGGCGCGTGCGCCGGCGCCCGCTGCGCGGCCAATTCGAAGTGTTTGTCCTGCCGCTGCAGAAACCGGTTCCCAAAATACCACAGGAGAGCCGTCAAGAGTCGCCTCCATTTCAGCCCCCGTGAGACAGAAGACAGCAGGCGAGCGGAATCGAAGCGTCGGGCCGGAGAGCGTAATTTCAAGGCCTGCTGCAGAGGGCAGGTTCCCTACGGCCTGGTTGGCCAGATTGAACGAGCGGTCATCCATCGGCCCGGATGGCGGAACTCCCACGGCCCAATGCCCAAGGCGGCCAGGAACATCCTGCACGGTTGTTTGAGTGCCTCCCTCGAGGACATCGATTGCGAGGGACGGAATGGAGAGGTCGCGCAGCAAAGCCGTGCTCACTTGGCCAGTTCGGAAGCGCGCATCCGCCAAGATGCCACGAAGATAAAACTGATTGGTCTCGACGCCGTCGAGGCGGGTATCCGCCAAGGCCGCATCCAGCTTGCCGATGGCGGACTCGCGGTCAGGCGCGGTGGCGATGATTTTTGCAAGAAGCGGATCGTAGAATGGTGTCACCTCCGTGCCCGAGGCCACCCAGGCATCCACGCGCACGCCGACCGGGAAGTGCACCTGGGTGAGCAATCCCGCGCAGGGTTGGAAATTTTTGAAGGGATCTTCGGCGTAGAGGCGCGCCTGGATGGAATGTCCCGACGGCTCTCGAAGCTTGTGAACCCAGTCTTCGGGGAAAGATCCGGCAGCTTGGCGAACCATCCACTCGACGAGGTCGATGCCGAAAATCTCCTCGGTGACTCCATGCTCGACCTGCAGGCGTGTATTGACCTCCAAAAAGTAAAATTGGTTTTCCGAAGCGTCGAAAAGAAACTCCACCGTGCCGGCTGAGGCGTATTGCACGGAAGCGGCCAGGTCGTGCGCCGCCTTGTGCAGGCTGGCTCGCGTGGACACATCCAGTCCGGGCGCGGGGGTTTCCTCGATCACTTTCTGGTTTCGACGCTGTGCCGAGCAATCGCGCTCGCCGAGAACGATCACGCGTCCGTCACCCAAACCGAAAATCTGAACCTCGATATGGCGGGCCACGCCGACATATTTTTCAACATAGACGCCGCCCTCTTTGAAATTCGCCTCACCTAGGCGCGTGACGGCGGCAAATTTCTCCCGCACCTCGCGCTCGTCCACGCAGAGTTGGAGCCCGATCCCGCCTCCGCCCGCCGTGCTTTTCAGCATCACGGGAAACCCAATCCGGTTGGCTTCGGCAACCGCTTCCACGGCATCCCTCACAAGGCCGCTTCCCGGAAGCATGGGAACGCCGGCGCACCGCGCAAGATCTCTGGCGATGTGTTTCAGGCCAAAGTCCGCAAGGTGTTCCGGACGGGGCCCCACAAACAGGATTCCTGAATCGCGACACGCCGCAGCAAATGTCGAATTCTCGCTTAAAAATCCGTATCCTGGATGAATGGCATCGACTCCAAGGCGCTTCGCTGCGTCGAGGATGGAATCCGTGCGGAGATAACTTTGGGCAGCTGGTGCGGGCCCGAGACACACGGACTCTCCGGCCATGTGCACGTGGCGCGCTTGACTGTCGGGCTCGGAGTAAACCGCCACCGAGGCGATGCCCATGCGATCCAGCGTGCGGATGATCCGGCAAGCGATCTCGCCGCGGTTGGCAACGAGAACCTTTTTCACGGGCGAGCCTCCCAAATGCTCACCCGGATCGGGGTGGGATTGTAAGCGTTGCACGGATTATTGAGCTGGGGGCAGTTCGAAATGAGGCAGTGCACGTCGCGCTCGGCGAGCATTTCGACATATTTTCCCGCCTCCGAAACCCCGTCTGCAAACATGAGACTGCCATCCGCGGTGACCGGCACATTCATGAAAAAATTGATATTGTGCGCCAGGTCGCGCTTCGTCAGGGGAAGGCCGGATAACACCATTTGAAGCAGGAAGCTGTCGCGGCAATTGTGCATGAATCGTTTGGCCAAAGCATAGCGGACCATGTTGCTCTCGGCCGCGCAGGCGCCGCCGAGCGTGTCGTGCCGACCGCATGTGTCCGCAGTGATCGTCAGCATGGTGTTCCCCCGATTTGAGAGCAACGCCGTGCCGGTCGTGAGATAAATGCCGCCCTGTTCTCGGATCGTGACTTGGGCGTCGTAGCGTTCCTCGAGATCCGCTGCGTCGAAGAAAAAAGTATCCGCCGCCTGGTTCCCCTCGAGGTCGGTGATCCGAAGCGTCTCTCCGGCCGCGATTTTGTGAATCCATCCGTCCCCGGCGGGAATGATCTGGCTGAAAGCCGCATCCGTCTCGCTCAACGGGCTCTCGACATAGTTCAAGGTGCTCATAAAAAAAGCCGCTCGCTGAGTTGCATCGCGCGTCCACACTCGGGGCGGAAATTCCAGCAAAAATCATCTTTCCCGGCCGCCTCGCAGCGCGATATGGAAATTTCCACCGGAATCCTCGGATACTCGCCGGCGGGGTGCATGGGATGCGGGGAATTTGAAAAAACGACCAAGAGATCGATCTCGCTCCGGAGCGTGACGCAGGCCCCGGCGTGACCATGGGCGGGATGGTATTCCAACCTGCCGGAATCGTCCGCTGTCACCTTGCTGAAAAAATTCACATTCGCCACGATATCCCGGAGTCCGAGGCCGTGCTTGGCCAGTTCAATCAAAAAATGGTCGTGGGCATTTCGGAGAAAATCGTTTCGCAACTCTTGGTAGCATCCCTCCCCGAACGACCTTTTGACAATTTCCGCCGTCGTGCGGCCGCCGAGCGGATCGTGCCACCCGAGCGAGTCCTCCACGATGGAGGCCATGGCATGCCCCATGTCGCTCATCAACACATGTCCGCGCGTGAGTTTCGCCGTGTGCAAAGCCTTGAGGGTGTCGGGGACATTCAGACGGTCGAGCGGATTGGCTGCATTGAAAAACAATGCCGAGAGGTTCGCTCCTGAGCCGCCGGCTTTGATTTGGATCGCCTGGTGCCTAGGCACACGCATCGACCACATGCCGCCGCCGGGAAGGGATTCGCTGTAGTTCATTTTTTCAAGGGATGAAGTGGAGGAATGATGGTGCTGGTGAGCGTGAGCTTGCCGACCTTCACGCCCTTGCAGGTCGCGAATACATCGCAGATCTTGCGAAGCGTCATCCCAGGACCTTGCACGAGGATGACTTCCATAATGTGGTCGTTCTCGAGTTGAACTTGAAGCGAGCCGATCACTTCATTGAGGTGCCGGCGCTTGAGGATAGCGAGGTCGGACAGGATGGTGTTTTTTCTCTGGCTGTAGAAAAGAGTGATTGTGCCGGCCATGACGGCGTCGCCTGCGTCCTTGCGGTGCTCGATCAGGCTTTCCGTGATCATCGAGGTGAGGGCTTGTGATCGACTCTCAAAGCCCCTCTGCGCTACCAAGCCATCCAACTCGATCGAAAGATCCCGAGGCAACGAGACGCTGATCCGGGTCACACCATTGGGGACTTTGCCACTCACTTTTGCCGCCGTGCGTTTCATTAATACGAATCTTTATAAATGTAATACTCGATTGGCAAGATTTGTTTCTTTCGTCCCGTCGCGGGATTTCGAAGGTGTGGTGGCTCGTCTGGTATTAGGGCAGGACCGGGAGGTGGCTACAGGTGCCGAACGAGGTCGCTTTTTTCGAAGCGGACTTTGGGGAGTGTGGCGTATTTGTCATCGGCGGAGCGGTAGCCGGCGGCGCAGGCGACGATGGTGTTAAAGCCCTTTGCGGGGAGGTCGAGGATCGCGTCGTATTCGCGCGGGTCGATGCCTTCGAGCGGGCAGGTGTCCACGCCGACGAGTGCGGCGGAGGTCATGAAGTTTCCGAGGGCGATGTAAACCTGGCGGGCGGCCCACTCATTGACCCAAGCCTGGCGGGGACCGGCGATGACATCGGCCATCATCATGTCGCGGTAGAAGCCGAGCGACTCGATGGTTACCGAGCGAACTTCCGCAATGCGGGAGAGATATTTTTCCATGTAGGGAACATCGACCTTTTCGGGAATGGCAAAGACGACGAGGTGCGAGGCGTCGGTGATTTGGGTTTGGTTCCAGGAATGCGGACGGAGCTTCGCGCGGAGGTCGGGATTTGTGACGACAAAGAACTGCCAGGGTTGGAGACCGTAGGATGAGGGAGAGAGGACGAGCGAGTCCTCAAGAGCCTGCCAGACTGGAGTGGGAATGGTTTTGGAGGCGTCGAATTGCTTGGTGGCGTAGCGCCATGCTTGGGCGGCGAGGAGCTGGTCGGTAGTGATGGGATTCATGCGCTGCGATGGGAATGCGGCGGCGGCGTGACATCAAGACTTTTCATAAAAACCCATCACGCGTGGTTCCTTGACAAACTGGCGCATGACGGAATCGTTCATGAGGTAATTGAAGAGATCGGGGGGAATTGTGGGCTCGGTGGCACGGAGTATGGCGGCGGCTTTTCCGAAATCGCCGAGACGCATGGCAACATAGGCCGCACAGAGATCCTCTGTGGTTGTGTGGCCTTGGGAAAGGTAGGAGGGCAGTTGATCGTTTTGGGTTTCACTGAGGGCTTGCAGTGCCAAGGTGGTCAGCATCTCGATGGCGGGGCGATCGGGTTTCGATCCGCGCAGGTTAAGCAGTGCGGCAAAGGCTTTGTTGGTCGTGGAAGTGGATTCGATTTCGGACTCGTTGGACGGAGTGCGGGCATCGACCGCTCGCAGAATGCCCTCGGACATGCCCGACTGATAAAAAAAACGACCCACCATAATGTTTGATCCGGCGAGGACTGCCAGCACACCGCCCAGAGCAACTAATTTCCAATTCCAAGCTGGCGCACTCGGCGATTTGGATGGCAAGTGATCCTTCGAACTCCGGCGGTGGCGGCGTTTATGACTGATGGAGGCACCGATACTTGGGATTTGACCGTCCTCGCGCGGCATGGGAACTGGTTGCCCGTCAAAATTTGCTTCGTCGATGCTGTCAATACGACGGGGTCTTAATATCAATTTTTCGTGGTTGGGATGTGATGTCTGGCCGTTTTCCTCGGCAGGCGGAAGAGATTCGTCAGGCTTATTCATGAGGTGTGATTGAGCATCCCTGAGGCGACATGGAAATTATAGGCTCTCTGGAGACTTTGCTCCAAGCCGAGTGTGGATGTCCAACGAGTCTGTTTGCGAAAGAGGGAGGAATCAACCACCCATCGGTCGGCCCAGATGTCGAGGGCGCGGTCGCGGGTGAGACTGGGCACGGAGGACCGGAGGCGCGGAACGGCGTCCACGATGTGCGAAAAACATTTTACAAGAAGGTGGGGTAGGGGAAGCGTAACACCTCGGCTTTTGCCGACCCGTGCTGCTGTGTTGATAAGCTCGACATCTGTAATGGTATTTTCTGCGGCGATGTAGAACGGACCTGATAAACCGCTCTCCCACGAAGCGCGCACAGCCTCCACGGCATCCTCGGCTGCGATGAAACTATACTCTTTTTTTCTCAGGCCTGGTTTGGCGCGCACCAGACCAGCGGCCATTTTGAAAAGTGGAAGAGTGGCCGTGTCTCTCCCCCCGAGAATCATTGGTGGTCTGAGGACGGTGACCAGCCGCTTTGAGTGCGAGAGCTGGATGGCGCGCTCGAGTTCCAGTTTGGATTTGCCATAAAGCGTGATCGGTGTGTCAACATCGACTTCGCGGCGCGCAGAAACACCTTTTGGCGTTGGACCCCCAGCAGCTTGGGAGGAAACAACAACGACGCGGCATTCCATGGGCAGAGCCTCAAGCACCTTAAGTGTCCAGTCAACATTGACGCTGTGGTAGGCCTCGCGGTCTCTTGCAAAGAGGACGCCTGCTGAGAGCAGTGCGTGTGTCGGCTTGATGTCTCCCCAGGTCGACGGGTCTACGCCCAAAGGAATGATATTTTCTCCTGAGATGCCTTCCGAGGCGATCAATCTGCGAAGTTTATTCCCGTCTCTCACACTGGCGAGGATTCGCGTTCCCGCTTTGGCTTCTGAAACCAGCATGTGGCTTCCCAAAAAACCCGTTGCGCCTGTGAGGAGCAGAGTCTTCATGCAAGACCGCCCGCTAACGGAATCAAGGAGTTGTCCGGGGGGCAGACCCCGTGCCCGCTGGCGCTTGCTGGCGCTGGATTTTATACTTTTCCACAACGCTTCGGCTGTCTGCGTCGGTTTCTGCAAGTTTCAACACATCAGTCAGCATTTCTGTGTAGCGGGCTTGAACCTGTTGTGACTGCTCAACGATAGTTTCGCGCTGTTTGATGAGTTCGCCGAGATTTTTATCCGATTCCACAAGTGATGTGCTCTGGCGGTCGAGGTTCTCGGACTGCCACCTCATGCTGCGTCCGTTTTGGGAGAGGCTACTGATTTGGGCAAAAAGAAAAACGGAGAAGCCAAAGGCGAGGAGCGCGATGGGAATTTGGATGTTTGCTGAGCCGTTTTCCTTGGGGCTCAGATTTGCGTCGATGTATTCGTCCATGGTCTTTGAAGGTTGGGAAGATTAAATGGGTTTTTTAATTGGGTTTTGCCTCGATGCCGTATTTCTTCAAGAGAGTGGCGATCGCTTGGTTTTTGTTCTGAATCTGCAGGGAGGCGAGGTCACGAATCATGGCTGGACCGACTTGGTTGGCCAGCTGGGAAGAGGCATCGATGACTTGTTGCTGGGCTTGGAGTTGCTGTTGCTTGCTTTGGATGGTCAGTTGGTTGGCTTGGATTTCATCCTGCTGCTGTTGGAGCCCCCGCTGTAGGCTCTGGTTGCTCCAGTTGGATACAAGAAACCAGAGGCTGAGTAGAACGGCGATTGAGCAAGAAGCTGTTGATATGAGATTTGAAGGCATGGTGGGGTTGGGAGAGTTAAGACTGCGAAAAAACTCAAATCACCTTAAATCCTACTCTGCGTCAAGACTCAATCCTCTCGAGGCAATTTGCCAAACAGGTTGTGGCGTGCGCTGGGAACAAAAAAATATCGCCATGCCATCGGCATATGGCTACTCGTGATCTACAGACTTTCTACAATTTATGAATCAGCATTCTTCATCCCCGACAATTACCACTTCGGTGGAATCACCCTTCATAAACAGTCTTGGAATGCCTTTTGTGCCCATTCTGAGGTTTTCCACACTCTTCTGCATCTGGCCAACACGATATCGGGATTTTCAGCTTTTTGCGTCAGACAGGAATTTGACTCTGCCAGATCAATCTCCGAACGCAGGGCCAGATCATCCTGTGGTGAATGTCACTTGGAAGGAAGCGTGTGATTTTTGTGATTGGCTCAGCGAAAAGGAACGCGCTGCTGGAAGCCTGCCAGAGGGCGTGGGGTTTCGTCTTCCCAGCGATCTTGAATGGAGTGCTGCGGTGGGTTTGCCCGTCGAGGAAGGAACCCGTCCTGACCTTCGAAGTGGTGTGGCCGACGGTTACCCATGGGGGGCGACTTGGCCGCCGCCGAAGGGTGCTGGAAATTACTCTCAAGAACTTGGAGTGGACGATTTTGAATTTACTTCTCCGGTTGGAAGTTTCCCCGCGAATCACCACGGAATATATGATCTTGGAGGAAATGTGTGGGAATGGTGCAATGATTTCGTCGATCGTTCCCATGATTGCCGCACACTGCGCGGTGCATCGTGGTTCAACGGATACCAAGACCGCATGAAATCCTCGTTTCGCAATGACCTGGGACATCCGGACGCCCGGTTTTCAAGCTTCGGGTTCCGTGTGGCGCTTGGGGCCCCGCTGAAATTCTGAGACGACCCAATTTTATGACAAAACCGACTCGCCTGAGCACAGGATATCAATGAACGTATCCTGCCTCGGAGTCGATAGGAGTTTCTGAACGAGATCCTTGTTGCTGCACAGGCGGGCAATAGTGCCCACGACCCGCAGGTATTCAGAATTCAGGGCTGAAGGAATGCCAGCAACAAAAACAAATCGGACATTTTGCGTTGTGGCATCCGAGGCGAAGCCTTCGGTGGATCGCCCCACCGCCATCACAAGCGATCCAACGGCATCCGTTCTACCGTGAGCAATCATGATGGCGCAACCATCCGCATCGATGGCCGAGGCATTGCGCTCGAGCACGGATTTCTTGAGTCCATCCCATTGAAGGATTCGGGTATCGCCGCTGAGCGAAGCAAGGATTTCGTTGACGGCTGACGGAATCTCTGTGGAGGAGAGCGAGAGGTTGATGTGTCCAGGTTGGAGGATTTGTCGAATAGAGATCATAGGTTGCTACCGGTCCATTTGAGTTTGCGGCGGAGAACCTCTGTGAACGGTCTTTCGGGAAGCATGGCGAGCGGCAAAAATCGATCGCTTTTTTCCAAGCGCAGCGAATCCCCGCCGGACATGGGGAACCAGCTCTGTGCGTCGACTGAAACAAATGCCACCTGTCCCGGCTTGGCGACCTGGATTTCCACGACCGAACTGTCGCTGATCACTACCGATCGGTTTGTAAGAACATGCGGGCAGATGGGGGTGATGACGAAACCTCCTGAGTCAGGCATGAGGATCGGCCCACCGGCGGAGAGCGAATAGGCGGTGGAACCTGTGGGTGTCGCCACGACCAGACCGTCTGCATTGTAATCAGTGAGTGGGATGCCGCCTAAGGTGACACTCATCTGCACGAGCTGTGAGCGCTCGCCGCGGCTTACGACCACATCGTTAAGTGCAAAGAGCGTGCTCTCATCCCCTGAGGTCTGGGTGAGGACAGCTTTAAGCAGGGCGCGGCGGCTTAGGACGTAATCTGCCCTCTGAATGCACTCGACCGCGCGTCGGATTTCACTGGATCCCAGACATGTGAGGAATCCGAGTGCACCGATGTTGATTCCGAAAATAACGGGTAGGTGGCACTTGATTCTCTGGACAACACGAAGAATGGTGCCATCTCCGCCGACCACCACCAGAAGCTCGCAATGCTCGGCGAGCGATGATTCATCGAGGTCCGAGGTCAAACCAGCCAATGGGGCCGTGTTCTTGTGCAGCAGGAAGGGTAAGGCATTGCGCTCGAGTTCAGAAATGATCTCACGCACCACTCCGCCGGCATCCGCTTTTTCGGCATGGGCGATGAGGCCGATCATTTTAAGTGGTGCTGTAAACTCCATCGCATGGATGAAAGCGACATATCGTGATGTGCGGACATGTTTTCTTGAACCCACTAAGCCAAACGGGGGAACCAAAAGCAACGCCAACCTGCGCGCGGCTTTTCCAAGGCACATATTGCGTTCCCTCGCATGCAGGAGGATACTGGACGGCTATGGTGTTTGAATTGGAGTCAAATTACAGTCCGCAGGGCGATCAGGCACGCGCGATCGACGGGCTTACTCGATCACTTTCCGCAGGGAATCTTCACCAAACGCTCCTTGGTGTCACGGGATCGGGCAAGACATTCACTATTGCGAATGTGATTCAGAATTTGGGGCGGCCTACGCTCATCATGTCGCACAACAAGACGCTCGCCGCGCAGCTCTACAGCGAATTCAAGCAGTTCTTCCCACACAATGCAGTCGAGTATTTTGTGAGTTACTTCGACTACTACCAGCCCGAGGCCTACATCCCCCGCTCGGACACTTACATCGAAAAAGACTCCTCGATCAATGAAGAGATCGAGCGCCTCAGGCTCTCTGCCGTGAGTTCCCTATTGACGCGCAGGGACACGATTATCGTGGCCAGCGTTTCGTGTATCTATGGTCTCGCGTCGCCAGAAGATTATCTCCAGATGCTTGTCACGATTCAGCCCGGTCAGCGCATCAGCCGTGAGGAATTCCTGACAAAAATCGTTGAGATGCTCTACGAGCGAAATGACATCGCCTTTGGTCGAGGAAAATTCCGGGTTCGTGGAGATGTGGTGGAGGTTCACCCGGCGCAAAATGATGACGAGGCTGTGAGGGTGGAGTTTTTTGGCGATGAAATCGACAGGATCAGCGTGTTTGACCCGCTGACGGGGCATGCCAGCGCCACGCTTACGACATTCACTCTTTTTCCTGCCAAGCAATTCGTCACCCCTCACGACAAGCTCCGAACCGCGATGGCTGGCATCCGGGGCGAGTTGGAATCGCGCATCGCAGAGTTTGAGAGCCAGAGCAAATTTATCGAGGCCCAGCGCATTCGCATGCGAACGGAGTTCGATCTCGAGATGATGCAGGAGATGGGATTCTGCAACGGCATTGAAAATTACTCTCGGCATCTCACCGGTCGCCCGCCGGGTTCTCGACCTTACACGCTCCTTGATTTTCTTCCCAAAGATCACCTCCTTGTCCTCGACGAGTCCCACGCCACGGTTCCACAGATCGGGGGCATGTATGCGGGAGACCGATCCCGCAAAAGCGTGCTTGTGGAATACGGCTTTCGCCTACCCAGTGCGCTCGACAACCGGCCGCTCAATTTCGGCGAATTCATGGATACGGCAAAGCAGCTCGTCTATGTGAGCGCGACTCCCGGTGGATTTGAAATCAATAACAGTGTTGTCGGCAACACCGCGTGGATTCCTAATGCCGAAAACAAATTTGGTGAAGGTGGCAAGGCGGTGGGATTGAAACACGCCGCTCCGTCCGCTCGGGAACTGGATATCGCAACGCCGGGCGCAAAACTTGTGGTAGAGCAAATCATCCGCCCGACCGGCTTGTTGGATCCGAGGATCACCGTCCGTCCGCTCAGGGCCCAGATCGACGAAACCATCGAACTGTGTCGAGGCCGGATCGAACTCGGCGAGCGGATTCTCATCACCACCCTCACAAAAAAAACAGCTGAGGACCTCGCCGATTATCTGCGAGAAATCGGCCTCCGCGTGCGCTACCTGCACAGCGATATCGATACCATCGAGCGCGTCGAAATCCTGCGCACCCTTCGTGCGGGGGACTGCGACATTCTGGTCGGCATCAATCTACTCCGCGAAGGACTTGATCTTCCCGAAGTGTCGTTGGTTTGCATCCTGGACGCCGACAAGGAAGGCTACCTTCGCAGCCGCACAAGTTTGATCCAAACCGCAGGCCGGGCCGCGAGGCACCTCAATGGTGAAGTCGTTTTGTTTGCGGATACCGTTACCGGCAGCATGCGCGACTTGCTGGATATCACCGAATATCGGCGCACTCGTCAGGAGGCGCACAACAAAGAACACGGCATCACTCCCCGCAGCGTTGTCCGGGCCGTTCAGGAAAGTCTTCATGTGATCGTGAAGGGAGACCAGGTCGAGCAGGGAGTGCTTCGAGAGGACTCCACTGGCTTTGATGCTGGAGAACTCCTCCGCGAACTCGAACGCGATATGGTAGATGCCTCATCGCGCTTGGAGTATGAACGGGCCGCACTTTTGCGTGATCAGATCGCCGAACTCAAAAACGGAACCTCTTCAACAGGCGCTTCACCAATTCGCAAGAAAGCCACCTATGCCAAGGCCAGTCGCAAGAAGCGGGGGTAAATCAGAATGCCTTGCGAAGGTGGCTCGGGAGGATGCCGAGTTGCTCGCGGTATTTGGCAACCGTGCGGCGCGCCACGCCGAGACCATGGTCTGAGAGAAGTTTGACGATATCCTGATCGCTGTAAGGGTTTTTATTATTCTCTTCTTTAACGATCTGGGCGATCGCCTGGCGGACGCTCTCGTTGCTGACACCCTCGCCGTCGCTGTTTGTGTAGCCGTGGGTGAAGAAATACTTCATCTCGAAAATCCCTTGCGGGGTGGAAATGAATTTGCCGGCAGCGGCGCGACTCACCGTCGTTTCGTGAACGCCCACGGAGTCTGCGACCTGGCTCATCGTCATCGGTTTCAGATGCGAGGGGCCCCGCTCCATGAACTCCCGCTGCCGCAGGGCGATCTCGCGCCCGATGTTCAAAATCGTCTGCTGGCGCTGCTGGATGCTTTTAATGAAAAAATTTCCGCCCCTTATCTTGTCTCTCAGGTATTCGCGAACCTCTTTCGAGGATGCCGAAAGCATATCCTTGTAGGAATCGGAAATCCTCAGGCGTGGGATTTCATCGCTGTTCAGGCTCACGGTGTAGTCTTCTCCGTCGTATTCGACAATCACTTCGGGTGTGATCACTTGATTTGTATCTGCTGCGTAGGCGCGACCGGGCATTGGGTCGAGCTTCGAGATCAATTCGGCTGCGTGTTGGATTTCCTTGGGATCGAGATCCAGCGCCTTGGCAATCTCGTTTAACTTCTTGCGGCCGAGTTCATCCAAGTAGTGGCGGACGATCCGCATTTCGGTGGAATATTTTCGCCCCATTTTCTGCAGTTGGAGAAGAAGGCACTCGGCAAGATTCCGTGCGGCAATGCCCGGAGGATCGAATTCCTGCACTTTTGCCAGCACGCGCTCGACATCATCCGGCAGGCAATCCACCTCCGAGGCGATTTCCTGCGTTGTAGATCGTAAATATCCGCCACCATCCAGATTTCCGATAATTTCGACAGCGATGAGAGCGTCCTCTCTCGACCAGGAGGCGGTTTGGAGTTGCTCGAGGAGATGCTCCGAAAGCGTGGCGCTGCGCACTTGAGAATCCAGAAAATGCTGGCGCTTCTCCAACGCTTCACGCGTCCAAGTCTCCCCAGATGAGCGCTGGGTGTAGTATTCGTTCCACTGTTCCTCAATCGGGCTGGCCTGCTCCGGTGTGGTGTCGGCCACTCTTTCTGGAACGAGTTCCTCCAAGGCGGGATTTGCCCGCAGCTCGGTATCCACAAGCTGCTTCAATTCCGCCAAAGGTGCCTGGAGCACATGGAGGCTCTGCTGCATCTGCGGCGACAGCGATTGCTGGAGCGCCATTTTTCCGACCTGTTGCATGCCTGCCATATGTGGTTGAAGATTTGGGCACACTTGCTGCTTCCGCAAGCAAATTCCGCGCCAGTTTTATTTTCAAACCTTGAGTCTATTTTCTAAACTCAACACGCCCCCGTTCGTTTTCGTTAAAAAAGTTCGCGCTGAAGCGCTGGTTGGGCTTTTAACAACTCCGCTTCGATCTCGCTGACGAGGGTCTTGAATTCACAATCCCTGAGCGCGGCGAGGAGTTCCGGAAGGCGAGGGGAGATTTCGAGGGTCGTCCAAGGAGCGGGCAGGGGGAGGTCGTTGTCGAGGCGCACCATCTCACGGTTTGCCGTAATGATGTCGCGATTGGCGAGGATTTTCTCGCGCAGGCGGGGATTTTCGATGAGCGAAGGGTTTTCGAGAATCGCTTGGATCGAACCATGCGAGGTGACCAGCTGCACTGCGGTCTTCCCACCGACTCCGGGAACGCCGGGTATGTTATCCGAGTTGTCGCCCGTGAGAGCCAGCACATCGGCAATTCGCGCGGCCGAGACACCCCATTTTTCCGCAACTTCGGCGGGCCCGAGGAGAGCAAAGCCACCCTCCTTGATGTCGGTTTTATTCGTCGAGTAGATGTGAATGTTTGGATCAACAAGTTGGAGGATGTCCTTGTCGTTGGTTGCTATCACGACATCTGCTCCATCTCTCCGTGCGGCCAGTGCGTAGGAGGCGATGAGGTCATCGGCTTCGGTGTTCGGGAGTTCAACGCCCCGGGTGCCAAGGAGGCAGATGTTTTTTTGAAGCCAATCCTCCTGTGGGCGCAGGTCTTCCGGCATGGAAGAGCGGTTTTGTTTGTAGGCGGGTTGGAGTTCGACTCTGCGCGCTGGCAGGCCTGCATCCCAAACCACAGCCGCGCGATCGGGTCTCACATCGGCCAGCATCTTGCGAATAGCTTTAATGAATCCGTAGATCGCATTTGTTGGCTCTCCACGGGAGTTCTTCAGGCCTCGAATGGCAAAAAACGAGCGGTAGAGATAGTAGTGACCGTCAACAAGGAGCAGGCGCATCAGGGAAGTGCGAATTTCAGCTTGCGATTGTCCCGATTTCAACCGGTTCGACTTTTATGCCGCTTTCCTCAAGCCATGCGATGGATTTTTTGATTTCCTCGCGGGCGCCATCAAGCTCCAAGGAAACCAACCCGATTTCATCCGTTACGCTCGCCTGTCGGATGTTCGTGACCACTTCAAATTTCTTGGACAATTCCCAAAGAATGGGTCGGGTGATCAGGCGGGCCGGAAACATGAGCCACAGGCGAGTTTTTTGCATGACACCATTTTAGCGAAACTATCCGGAGCGCGCCACCTTTATGATGCGGGGAAAAAGCACGCGCACGATTCTTAGGTATTGGAAGAACCCTCAAAAGTTTGTAGAATTTGCTCCTATCTACCTTCCGCCCATGGCCGCTTCCTATCCAGATATCCACGCCCTCACTCACGTTGACGAGTTTCTTGCGGTGGGCAAAGAGTCGAATGCCTCGGACATTCACTTGAGCGTAAATTCCCAGCCGATCTGGCGTCGGTTTGGTCTTCTCGAGCCTATCTGGAGACAGGCCGAGGTTCTTTTGCCGGAGGATACCGAGCGGCTTGTGGCGAGTTTTCTTTCGCCTTCTCAGCAGGAACAAATCGCCAAGCGCGGAGATGTCGATTTCGCCTACGCGACAGCCATCGGGCGCTTCCGTGCAAGCGTCGTGCGTCAGCGGACCGGATACGACTTGGTTTTTCGTATCATCAGCGACCGCGTTCGCTCGATGGATGAACTCGGACTTCCCGAGCCTTTAAAAATGCTCACGGAATTTCACAACGGCCTTGTTCTTGTGACCGGTTCGGTCGGCAGTGGCAAGAGCACGACCCTTGCCGCGCTTGTGGACCAGATCAACCGCTCGCGCCACGACCACATTATCACTCTGGAAGATCCCATTGAATACATCATTCCCTCGGGCAAATGCCATGTCACCCAGCGCGAGGTCCACACCCATACAAAATCCTTCGCCAACGCCCTGCGAGGCGCCTTGCGTGAGGATCCGGATGTCATCATGGTCGGTGAAATGCGCGATCTCGAGACGATCTCCCTGGCCATCACGGCTTCGGAAACCGGACACTTGGTGCTTGGCACCCTGCACACCAGTAACGCCGCTCGAACCCTCGATCGCCTCCTCGATGTCTTCCCTACCGACCAGCGTGACCAGATTCGCATCATGGTCAGCGAGTCGCTCCGGGGCATCATCTCGCAGCAACTCGTCCCTCGGACGGATGGCAACGGCCGCGCACTCGCAATCGAGATTTTGATGAACACTCCTGCCGTCGGAAATGTGATCCGCGAAGGCAAGACCTTCATGCTGCCGGGCATCATTCAAACTGGAAAAAAACTCGGCATGAAGCTCATGGACGACTCGATCGCCGAGCTCTTCCAGGCTGGTATCATCTCCGCCGAAGAAGCCGTCTACCGCTCCGAACAGGAAGCTGATATGAGACGGCTCGTGGGCCTGAAATAATCCAAAATCACAAACTTAAAACTCTCCCAGCCATGCCTTACATCGACCAGTTTTTCCAAGTTCTCATCGATAGTGGCGCATCGGATCTCCACCTCGCCGAGGGGCAATCGCCGAAGGTTCGCCGCCACGGCGAGATCGTTCCAATCCGCGAAGAGGCCCTCACCACCGAGGAAATGAGCTACATGCTGAGCGAAATCTGCTCGCCCGAGCGGTGGCAACGCTTCGAGGAACATGGAGACCTCGATTTCGCCTTTGAGATGAACGAGGACAATCGTTTTCGTTGCAATTATCTCAAGCAAGCCCACGGCTACGGAGCCGTCTTCCGCATCATTCCCACAAAAATCAAAACCCTCGAAGACCTGCGCGTGCCTGAGATCATCAAATCCTTCGGCCACATGCGGGGTGGCATTGTGCTTGTCACAGGTCCGACCGGCTCGGGAAAAAGCACCACACTTGCGGCTCTCATCGACTACATCAATGCCAACTTCTCTCGCCATATCGTAACGATCGAGGAGCCGATCGAATTCGTGCACCGCAATAAGAAAAGCATTATCACACAGCGCGAAGTCCCCGAACACGCAGAATCCTTTCCCATCGGTCTCAAAGCCGCCCTGCGTGAGGATGCGGACATCGTCCTCGTCGGTGAAATGCGTGATCTGGAGACGATTTCGCTTGCTCTCACAGCTGCCGAAACCGGGCTTCTCGTCTTCGGAACCCTTCACACCAATAATGCCCGCAAAACGGTCGACCGTATGATCGATGTCTTCCCGAGCGACCAGCAGGCACAGGTGCGAACCATGCTTGCCGCCTCGCTGCGCGGCGTCATCGCCCAGTTGCTCATGAAAAGACAAGACGGCTCGGGACGCGTCGCCGTGAACGAAATACTTGTCGTCAACAACGCCGTCTCCGCCATCGTGCGCGAAGGTGCGACCCAGAAATTGCAGGATGTCATCGTCGCCGGCAAAAGCCAGGGCATGCAATTCATGGACGACGCCATCTGGGAACAACTCCTCGCCGGAGTCGTCTCCCCTCACGAAGCCTACATGAAAGCCATCGACAAGGCGAGGTTCCAACCCTTCCTCCCCCCGGAAGAAGCTGGCTTTGCCAACGCCGCCGGCGGGGGAGCATAGCAGTCAATCCATGGAATGTTTCCGCAAGCATCGAAAAGCCAAGCCGAGTATCGGGTTTTTACTTGCCGCTGTTCCAGTCCAGTGGTTGATTTTCGCACTCCGTTCCGTGTCCTAACAAAACGCAGACAATTTCATTTTTCTGGGGGTATAGCTCAGTTGGTAGAGCGTCTCGTTCGCAATGAGAAGGCCAGGGGTTCGAATCCCCTTACCTCCACTTCACTTTCACATGCCCGCTCTTCCAGTCACAGACCACCTTCGCACTTGGGTTGAAATAAACCTTGGAGCACTCGTCAGGAATTTGGCTTTCGTGAGGAAGCGTATTGGTCCGGGAGTCGGCATCCTTGCGGTCGTCAAAGCCAATGCCTACGGCCATGGAGTCGCAAATGTGGTCAAGGCTCTGGCCCACGATACCGAGGTCTTTGGCGTGGCCAATATCACCGAGGCGGCAGAGATCACTGCCGCAGGGACCGGTCGTGCCGTGATGATCCTGAGCCCCTGTCTGCCTGCGGAGCGCGAGACGGCCGTGCGCTGTGGGTATATCGTCACGGTATCCACTGCGGCCGAGGCTCTTTGCTACTTGCGGCACGGCAGTCTGAGTGTGAATTTCAAGATTGACACAGGAATGGGGCGTGCAGGCTGTGAACCAGGAATGGCGCAGGAAGAGTTGCGCCTGATACTTGAGATGGATGGGGTTTCTTTACACAGTATTTCAACGCACCTGCCTTCGGCGGACGAAGACGATATTTTTACCTGCGAGCAGTTGCACGCATTTGAAGCTCTTCTTGCAGATTGGAGGAGGTTGCTCTGTGGAACAAAGTTTCATGTGCTCAATAGCGCGGGAATTCTTACCTTTCCCTCGCACAGTCTTGATCTGGTGAGGCCAGGGTTGATCCTCTACGGCATCTCTCCTTTGCCGGAATACTCTACAGAGATCGAGCCTGTGCTGACATGGAAGTCGCGTGTGATTCTTTTGCGTGATTTGCCAACCGGCGCCAGCGTGAGCTATGGGCGTTCCTTTATTGCGAAAAATCCGATTCGCACGGCATTGGTGGCTGTGGGATACGCCGATGGCTTTCCGAGGCAGGTTTCGGGACGCGGGGCTTGCGTTCTGGTGCGCGGAGTCCGATGCCCACTCCTCGGGCGGGTGACGATGGATCAGATCGTGGTCGATGTCTCCAGGGTTCCAGACGCGGCCCTTGGCGACGAAGCCACACTGATCGGCTCCGATGGATCTGCGAAAATCGACATCTCCGAATTAGCTCACCAAGCCGACACAATTCCCTGGGAAATTCTCACGGGCATTGGCCGCCGTGTGGAGCATTTTCAGACTTGAGGCATCAACTGCCCAGATCCTCAGTTGTCAGTGGAAGAAACGAATCGTCAGCGGAAAATGGCAAGCCTTTCCATTGCTTGCTTTGATCGCTCCATTGATTACAAAGGCGATCCACACGACAAATGTTGCCACGGGCAATGCGAGCGGCAAGAGAAGGCAGGATCCGAGTGCCGCCACGATCCCAGAAATGAAAAACCAAATGCTCCAAGAGATTTGAAAATTCAGAACATTTTTTCCCTCTGCATCCAATCCCGAGATTTCATTTTTCTTTAAAAGCCAGATGACCAGTGGCCCAAGAATGTGGCCAAAACCAACAAGGATAATTCCGGTGAGAGCGCTCAGGTGCAGCAGCGTGATCCACTGCCGCACGGTGGCCTCGTTCTCGCTGGGCGGCAAGGACGGCGGTTTCGGTTCTTGAAATTCTTCCATGCTCTAAATCTCACCGAGCCCTACTCTGAAATCAAGCTCTCGCCTGGGTCGTCGCGGCCTAAAAATCGGTTGGAATTGCAAGCCTCCTTCGTCTATGCCTTGAGCGTATGAAATACCTCCCTTCCGCCATTGTTGTCTCCCTGATGCCCCTGATGCTCTGGACCGGCTCACTGCAGGCCCAGTCGCAGGCCGCAGGTCAGGAAAACGAGGCGGCTTATGCGCTTCTCTCAGCTGCCGACTACAAAGCCGCCGCTGCTGCCTACCAAGGCATCATCACAGGATATCCCACCGACATTCTGGTTCAATCGGCCACTGTTCAACTTGGCATTTGTCAGTTTTACCTCGGTGAGTTCGACAAGGCCCTCGCCAGTTTGGAGAAATCCAAGACCGGTCCGGCTCTTGCGCCAGAGCAGGTGGAGTTGATAAGCAACTTAAATGCGCAAATCTTGGCTGCCAAAGCCATGTCCCTGCCTCCGACGGATGCCAACCGCAAGGGAATTTTCGAGCAGGCGATCAAAAGCTACACCGAGTTTATCTCAAAGTATCCGAAGTCCTCCGATCTTGAAGCCGTCAACTACGGCCGTGCTCTTTGCGAATATCAAATCTCCGACTTTGAGAAAGCTGCCACGAATCTCCGCGAGAATATCCAGAAATTTCCAACTACTCCCACGATCGACGGTAGCAAGAATCTTCTCGCAATCACGCTCGCCACGCAGGGAGGCGAGATGCTCTCCAAGGATGGCGGGGACAAAGACAAGGGGCTTGACCTCCTCAAACAGGCCGAAGAACTGCTCCGGGGAATCATCACGGGTAAAAAAGACCTCGCTTTGGTAAACGATGCCAATTTCCAGCTTGGTGAAATCCTTTTCATGAGAGCCGCATTCAGCCCCGAAGCCGATCGCAAGGGCATCTACGAGCAAGCTGCTGGTGCCTACATGGCTGTGCTTCCCAAAGAGGACATCGTCGCCATGCAAGAGGACAAAGTGAAATCCTACGGCCCACAGAAGATCACAGCGCTCCGAGCCAAGAATCTTCCCCTCAAAATCAAGCTCGATAAGGAAAACGAGCGCGAGCTCAAGAAACTCACCGAGATTAGTGCCAAGCCCGACCAAACTGCGCAGGCCCTCCTCAAGCTCGGAGAGATTTTTTTCAATGCCGGCAAATACAATGAGTCACGAGTGGTCATCACCCATGTCGAACCGTTCCTGACCTCTGATGACGAGAAGATGCGAGCACTCTATTATACGACGATGGGTTATGTCGTTCAAAACGCGATGGATTCCGCCTTGCAGGGTTATGAAAAATTTCAAGGCGCCTACAAAGGCAAGCCTCTTGGCGAGAACCTCCCTTTTCTGATTGGAAACATGATCCTCGCCAAGGGCGACAATGCCGGCTCGATACCGTATTTTGAGGAGTCCATCCAAACATATCCCGCTGGCCGCCTCTCCGGTCTCTCGGTCGCGCAGAAAGCCCAGGCCCAGCTTGGACTCAAGCAATACGATGAAGCCTTGAAGACTTTCCAAGACAGCCTGCAAAAAAATCCATCGCCGGATGTGGGAGTGGTGGCCCAATTTGGTATTGCGAACATCTATCGCGATACCTCCAAGTGGGACGATGCCATCAAGGCCTTCCAAACGACTGTTGAAAAATATCCCAGCACACCACAGGCTACGGAATCCGCTTACTGGGTCGCTGCCTGCACGCAACAGAAGGGCGACAATGCCGGTGCCATTCCACTTTTGGAGAAATTTCTGGCATCGAATGCGGAGAGTCCGCTCGTCCCGCTCGCGACCTTTGTGCTCGGCAACGCCCAGATCGCCTCGGGGCAAAGTGAAGTTGGTGTTGCCAGCCTCGCCAAGGTCGCCGCAGAGTTTCCCGACTCGCCCCCGGCACCTTTCACCTACTTTGCGCGCGCCCAGGTTTTCGCCGCCAAGCAAGATGTCGCCGAGGTCAATAAACTCATGCGCGAGTTTATTGAGAAATATCCCAAGGACGAAAAAATCTACTTTGCCTACAATAGTATCGGGCAAAACGCCTCGACAGCTGGAAAAGTCGATGAGGCCATCGCCACCTGGAAGGAATTTGTGGAGCGCTATCCCGAGGATTCGAAGGCCCCGTCCGCTCTTGTGATCGTATCCGATCTTCAGCGCACCACCGCCGAGCGTCTCGCAACCAACTACACCTCCCTCAACGAAGCTGACCGGGTGAAGTGGAAAGATGCTGTCGATGGATCATCCGCCACCATCGAGGCCCTCTTGACGAAATATCCGCAGAGTGGAGATGTCTCCGCAGCGCTTCAATCCTACCTCGCCAGCCAGCGCCTGCTCATTCGCTCGGAATTGAAGGATGACGCTGCCGTGGAGGCCTCCTTCCAAGCTCAAGCCGAGCAAGCCTCCGATGCCGGAGCTCGTAGCAAGATTCTCTTTGCCCTCTCGGGGTTTATTGCCGAGAAAGACAAACCCCGCGCCCTTGCGAAGATGTCCGAGGCTTACAGCGCGGAGGTTGTCTATGGGCCTAAGGATATCGATGTCTATGGGCTCGCCCTCGTCGATTCAGGTAAGCTCGACGAAGCGCAGGCTCTCTTTGAAAAACTTGCTGCAGATTATCCCGCTCCTGCCGGTGTTGCTCCAAACGCCGCCCCGCCACTCGTTCAAGAGGCGCAGGCGACCTCGATTTTTGGTAAGGGCCGAGTTGCCCAACTGCGTGGACAAACGGTCGAGGCTGGCCAGTTTTTTCAACAGCTCAAGAGCACCTACCCATGGTCACCGAAGGTTCTCGAGGCGGACTACGGTATCGCCCAGTCGCTTCGCTCGCAGAAGAAGTCAGACGAGGCCATGGCGCTCCTTGGAGGCATCATTCGCGCCCAGAACGCCACTGCGGAGCTCCGTGCAAATTCCTTTCTGCTCTACGGGCACATCATGAAGGATAAAATGGCCGCCGAAACCGATCCCAAGAAAAAAGCTGAAAATTGTGGTGCCGCGATCGATTTCTTCATGAAAATTTCGCAGTTTTATTCTGGCGTTCCCATAGCCGCAGCTGAGGGACTCTGGGAAGGTGGGCAGCTCCTCGAGTTGCAGGCCTCCACTCTCACCGAGGAGTCAAAGCCTAAAAAGTCCGAGCAACTCGCCCGCGCAAAAGCGTGCTATGCCCAGCTTGAAAAAGAATTTCCGAGCGATAAGCATGTCGATCAAGCCAAACAGCGACTCCAAGCATTAGGTGGCATGTAGGACTATGCCAACTGCCGCAAAAAAACCTAAATCCCCCAGAAGCAGGCCGTTTTCCGCAAAGATGGCTGCGGAGCTTTTCATCCGGCTGCCTCAAATCTATCCCGATGCCCATTGTGAACTCGTTTACTCGAATCCGTTGGAACTCCTTGTCGCCACTATTCTTTCTGCGCAGTGCACGGACAAGCGGGTAAACATTGTTACTCAAGATCTCTTCAAACGCTGTCGCACTGCCGAAGACTACGCCTCCATACCGCAAGAAGAACTCGAAGCCATCGTCCGCTCCACCGGTTTCTACCGCAACAAGGCCAAAAACCTCCGCGCCATGGGCGCCGCCCTCGTTGCCAAGCACGGCGGTGAAGTGCCGTCCACACTCGAAGCCCTCGCCGCACTCCCCGGTGCCGGCCGCAAAACGGCAAATGTGGTTCTTGGAAATGCCTTCTCTAAAAACGAAGGCGTCGTCGTGGACACCCACGTAGGCCGTCTGTCCCAGCGCCTCGGTCTGACATCATTTCAAGACCCGATTCGCATCGAGCAAGACCTCATCAAACTCTTCCCCCGCGACTCTTGGACCAATCTCAGTCACTGGCTCATCTTCCACGGCCGCCGCCGCTGCCCCGCCCGCAAGCCCGACTGCCCACATTGCGAACTCCAAGATATTTGCCCCTCCGCGCCGAAACTCGTCAGCTGACTCTCAAGGAGGGTTTCATCGATACATTTTTGTCCCGCCGCCCGGGTCGGGAAATCAAAAAATCAAGCTCCTCGCGATAGCGCGGGCTTCGGTGTCAGCGGAAAAAAGTTGCTCTAATGAGGGGTTCTCGACATGCGGGCATTTCTGCAGGACCCCGGTCACCAGATTCCAGATTCCCGGGAATGCGATACGACCCGAGAGGAAGCCGTCCACCGCGACTTCGTTCGCGGCATTCAAGACTGCGGGACGCGTGCCCCCGAGACTTCCCGCCTCGACCGCAAGGTCCAAGGCTGGAAAATCCTGCTTGCGAGGCGCTTCAAATTCGAGACTTCCGAGGGATGCGAAATCCAGCGGTTGGAGGGAGTTCGCGACCCTGTCAGGACAAGTCACGGCGTATTGGATCGGCAAGCACATGTCGGAGTGGCTGAGTTGCGCGAGGATCGAGTGGTCCACGAATTCAACCATCGAGTGCACGATGCTTTGCGGGTGGATGACGACCTCCACGCGTTCCATGCCAATGTTAAAAAGCCAGCGTGCTTCGATCATTTCCAGGGCCTTGTTGAACAAAGTGGCTGAATCCACCGTGATCTTCCGCCCCATGCTCCAAGTGGGGTGCCGCAGCGCCATTTGAGGTGTCACTTGTTGCAGTTCGGCAGCCGGCGTTTTGCGAAATGGCCCTCCCGAGCAGGTGAGAATGAGACGCCTCACGCTGGCAGCGTCCTTTCCCTCGAGGCATTGAAAAATCGCGCTGTGCTCGCTATCCACAGGCAACACGCGCACACCCTTCCTGCGCGCCGCCTCCATGACGATCTCGCCGGCCATGACCAGGATTTCCTTGCTCGCGACCGCGATGTCTTTTCCGGCTTCGATTGCCGCCAGAGCGGGGCGCAGGCCGGCCGTTCCAACGATGGCCAGCAGCACCAGATCGGCCTCCCGCATCGTGGCAAGCTCCACAAGGCGATCAATCCCATCCGGCCCGCTTGAAATGACCGTCTTCGCCTCGGGAAACTCGCGAGCTGCCATGGCGAGGCCCTCAGCATTCGAATGGGCGGACATCCCAACAATGCGCATCCGGTCAGGGATGTCGCGGGCGACCTTGAGGGCGCTCTGACCGATCGATCCGGTAGCTCCAAGAATGACGACATTTCGCATGGCGGTTGAGATTGTCCGAGAGGCGGCGATTTCGCAACGCAGGAGAAAAGCGCTACACGGAATCAATGCCTGCAAACTGGGGCAAGGCACGGACTCTGGTTTCAAACCTTTCTTGGTCGGCAAAGCACATCCCAGGCGGAAATTTTGCCGTCGAACGATTCCATTTTTTGAGCCACTCGGCGGCAAGAATCTCGCGTCCGCGCTCGCGAGCCTTGTCCAGATGAGTGAAGGCGATGGTTGTTTCCTCCTTGTCGCCTGCATTTCGGCCTCGAGCGACACCCCACCCGCCTCCGAGCATGGCCACTCGGGATGCCGTGGAGCAACTGTAGGTGAAAAGCTCAACATCCCGCGAACCGCAAATGGCACGCATCGATTGAAAAGCATCCTCGGTCCATGCGGGAGCACAGGTTTTTCCGGAAAACATATCGTAAAACACAAGATCTGGCGGAGTGGCTTGGGCCAAGAGATCAAGGAAGTCGCCTTCGTGCAGTTCCCACGAAAGGCCTTCGTGCCACTTGGATCTCCAGAGCCCATCTTTTAAAAGCGCCGGTGGTCCGGCATGTCGCAGGTAGGGGAATCGATCATTGTTCTTCAAGGCCAGACGGAGTGAATTCAGATCGTTCTCAAAACTTACAATGTTCATCGGGCGCAGCGATCCTTCGCAGGCAAGTGCCTCGTAGCATTCGACAGCGGCCATGGCATTCGCTGCTGCTCCAAGGCCGACATCCCAGATCACGAGCGGTTCGCCCGCATCCTCGCGCAGTCGCGAGGCAAGGCGGGACTGTTCGATATAAAGACTCCTCGCCTCGTCCATCGGTGGAGTGCGCGCATGCATGATCTCGCCCGAACTCACATGGAGGATACTCGAAAAGCCCTCGATGGCCGTATGGATTTTGTATTCCCCGAGCGTGATAGATCGAGGCGGATTGCGACGCATCGGTGTCACGGGATTGTCCAAATCATCCACCGCCAGCATAGCGCGCCTTTCGTTGTAGAGCGCCAGAAACCTGTCCTCGAGAATGCTCTGCCGAATCTCGGCCATGAGCCTGTGGTAGAAAAAAATATTATGCTGCCCGATCAGTTGCCATCCCAGCGTCTCCTTGCATTTGGTGAGGTGGTGTAGATAGGCGCGGGAATACTTGGCGCAGGTCGGGCAGCCGCAATCGGGATCCAGCGGGTCGTTCGAGGTCTTGTAAATGCCCCGGCGCAGTTGAAGAAAGCCACGCGAGGTGAAGGCCCCGCCGCGCTGCGCGACCTGGGTGGGGATGATACAATCGAACATGTCCACCCCCCGGTGCACGGCTTCAAGGATATCCAGCGGCGTGCCGACCCCCATGAGATAGCGCGGTTTGTTCTCTGGCAGGAGTGCCGCTGTGAATTCGCAGGTGTCTTCGCGCTCGGTTTTTTCTTCGCCCACGGCAAGGCCGCCGATGGCAAAGCCCTCGAACGGCATGGCACAGAGCGCCTCGGCGCTGGCTTGGCGCAGCGATCGATTCAGCGCTCCTTGAACGATCCCGAACATCGCCTGACGGGAGTCGCCCCGCGCCGCCAGACTCCGTGCCGCCCAGCGGTGGGTGAGTTCTATCGCCTGCCGAGCCGTGGCCTCATCCACAGTGGAAGGAACGCATTGGTCGAGGACCATCATGATGTCGCTGCCGATCGCCTTTTGCATTTCGATGCTTAGCTCGGGGCTGAGAAGGATCGTGCGGCCATCGAGGTAACTTTGGAAAGCGGCCCCCGCCTCGCTCATCGAGCGAGAGTGCGGCAGTGAGAAAATCTGGAATCCCCCCGAGTCGGTCAGCACCGAGCGCTCCCAACTCATGAATTTGTGAATGCCTCCGATGCTACGGAAGACCTCCGCGCCCGGACGCAGAAGGAGGTGGTAGGTATTCGCCAGGAGAATCTGCGAGCCGGAGTCATGCAGAAAATCGGGCGTCTGCGCCTTGACCGTGGCGTGGGTGCCCACAGGCATGAACAGCGGGGTGAGAACCTCGTTGTGCAGCGTGCGGAATGTCGCCGCCCGCGCACGCGTGCCAGCGGATGTGGCATCGAGTTGAAAGTGAAGAGAAGTTTGCAAGGTCTGGAATCGAGTGCGCGGATCGGATGCGAAATTCGCCGCAACATAAAGGTTTTTCCGCTCGCCGCAGGGAACCCTCGGGCGTTGACCCCATGGTGCAGAGCTTCCCTGTCCGCGAAGTTTAGGCGTCAGAAAAACTCATATGATGAACGCAAAACCGAAAACTAAAATACGCTCATCCTTGTCGATGGTCATTCCCTGCGGATGCCTCGTCGCCTTGGTTCAGGGTCAACCTCTGGCGCTATGTGTGATGGCGGCATCGGTCTGGGAGCAGGTGTCGAAATTGACAGTCGAGAGGCACCTTTGTCGTTTAAACCGGACGGCGACCGGTGAGTGCGCGCTGGAGCGTGAGTTGATCTGCATGCTCCAGCCCCCCGCCGGCGGGTAGCCCATGCGCGATACGTGTTGTGCGGATATGCAACGGCATGAGGATTTCCGTAAGATAGTTGGTCGTCGCCTCGCCTTCCACATCGGCGCTCAGTGCAAGGATGATTTCTGTCGGGTTTTCTTCGCGGATTCGTATCAGAAGAGGTTGGATTCGGAGCTGAGCGGGGCCTATGTGATCAAGCGGTGCAAGGCGCCCGCCGAGGGCATGGTAAAGTCCCTGAAAGGCGCCACTTCGCTCCAAAGGAAGGATGTCGGTGGATTGCTCGACGATGCAAATCTCCCTTCCCTGCCGCAAGGGCTGGAGGCAGATTTCGCAAAGCTCTGAGATGGCAAAGAAGCCGCATTTTTTGCACGGATGAATCGATGCGGCTGCGGCTGTAATGGTTGCCGCCAGCGGGCCGGGGCGGGCATCCTTGTGCCCCAGGATCCATAGCGCACAACGCTCCGCACTGCGCGGACCAAGCCCGGGTAAGCGGCGCAGTTCGCGGGTGAGTTCATTGAACGGGGCCGGATAGTCGAGCGGCATGTCAGTGTGCGGCGAGACAGCCGTCAACGATTCTCACCAAGCGGTCTCCTCGACGCGCAAGGTTCTCATCGTGGGTCACAACGGCGAGTGTTCGCCCGCCTGCCTTGGAAAGATCGAGTAGTAGGTTGATAATCACCTCGCCGTTTTTGGAGTCGAGATTGCCGGTGGGCTCATCCGCGAAAAGAATCGCTGGGTCGTTGATGAGAGATCTGGCGATGGCGACGCGCTGTTGCTCGCCGCCGCTAAGTTCCGCTGGCAGATGCTCGATGCGTTCGGAGAGGCCCACACGCTCCAGAAGATCGCGCCCACGGGCGGCTTCGGATTTTCCACGGATGAGGGCTGGTAAAAGGACGTTTTCAAGGGCGGTCAACTCCGGCAGAAGGAAGTAGGACTGAAACACAAATCCCATGTGTTTGTTGCGCAATCGGGCCAGTGCATTGCCCGAGAGGCCGTAGAGCGACTGTCCCTCAAACTCCACCGTGCCAGATTCTGGGGTTTCCAGACCTGCCAGGGTGTAGAGAAGCGTGGTTTTTCCGGCTCCGCTGGCCCCGCAGAGGAAGACGGACTCGCCACCAGCGATATCCATATCGACGCCCCGCAGAACCTCGATGGATTCCCCTCCGATGCGGAATGACCTGCGAAGCCCTCTCGCCTTCAGGCGAGGGGTCATGGACGATCGACTATGGGCTGGAACTTTTTACCAACAGCCGGACCCGTGTATTCGCTCAGTGGGCGATAAAGGCGGTTGTCGGCGAGTTGCTCCATAACATGACCTGTCCATCCCGCTGTGCGAGCGATCGCAAAGATCGGCGTGAAAAGATCCGTCGGGATGCCCATGGAATAATAAACAGTGGCGGAGTAAAAATCGACATTCGCATTGAGGCCTTTGCGTTCCTTCATGATCGAAGCGATACGCTCGCTCATGCGAATCCACTTTGGCTCGCCAAGTTGATTGCTGAGCAGGATGGCCATCTCGCGGAGGTGCGGGGCACGCGGATCGAGAACTTTGTAAACCCTGTGTCCGATGCCCATGATTTTTTTCTTCTGCTCGAGCTTCTCCTCGACCCATGCGTCCACTTTGTCCTCGCTGCCTATTTCCTGCAGCATGTGGATAACGCCTTCGTTTGCGCCGCCGTGAAGCGGGCCCTTGAGGGTGCCAATAGCCGAAGTGATGGCGGAATACATGTCTGAAAGGGTGGCGATGGTTACTCGGGCGGAGAATGTTGACGCGTTCATGCCGTGGTCGGCATGGAGAACATAGGCGACATCCAAGGTGCGGGCAGCCTCGGCTGTGGGCTCGGTGCCATTGACCAGATAGAGGAAGTGGGCGGCCTCGCCGAGATCAGTGCGGATAGGTGGGAGGTCAAGACCGTTGCGGGCGCGGTGGAAGTAAGCCGTAATAACGGGAATCTTGGCCGTAATACTAATCGATCGAGTGTAGTTTGCCTCTGGGCTCTCATCCTTTGGACTCGTATCGTAAAGGCCGAGCATCGAAACCGCCGTGCGGATGACATCCATCGGCCCTGCGTCTTTCGGAGCATTTCGGAGAAAATCAATGACCTGCTGAGGCAATTCGCGGGAGGCGCGGAGTTTTTTGCAAAGGGAATCGAGTTGCACGCTGTTAGGCAACTCCCCATGCCAGAGCAGATGGATCGTCTCTTCAAAGCTGGCATTTCCTGCGATTTCATTGATGTCATAGCCAGCGTAAATCAAGATGCCTTCTTGTCCGAGAACATCACTGAGGCTGGTTGAGTTGGCGACGATTCCTTCGAGTCCTTTGGCGATTACTGGCATAAATTTGAGTGTGGTTAAAAACTACACCTGCAACTTTGAACAAGGGGTTTTGAAATGAAAAGCCTTAGTGGGAAAATTCTTTCACGCATTCCAAAAGGCAGAGTCTGCTGCTTGACGCTTTGTCGCGTCTGCGTTTAATTCCGCCCCAAGACATGACACGTAAGGATTTCGCTGTTATCACCGCAACCGCTCTGCTCTTCGCTGGCTGCGCCAACTATGACAAACGCCTGACCAGCACGGCCACCAGCTATTTGGGAACCGATGGGTCCGTCATCTCGCGTTCCGCCGAATCCACACTGGCCGACAGGAATTCCTACTGGGACGGCGATGGAGTGCAGGGACAAGCGTCCATAATCATTGATCTCTCGGATCAGAAGGCTTCTTTTTATAAAGGCTCAAAGCTTGTCGGTGTCTCAGCCATTTCGTCCGGTCGCGAAGGCTTCGGAACCCCAACGGGCTCTTATAAAATAACCCAGAAAAATCCGAACCATGTCTCGAACCTCTATGGCGATTATGTAAATCCGCAAGGTGACGTGCTGGTGAAAAATGTGTCCAAGGGCAAGGATCCCGTGCCAGCAGGTGGCAGCTTTGCTGGATCTCCGATGCCTTATTTCATGAGACTCGGCCGCACAGCTGTTGGTATGCACCAAGGCTTTCTCCCTGGCGTCCCGGACAGTCACGGCTGCATCCGCATGCCGGAACGCATGGTGAAGATTTTCTTTGAAAACGCACCAGCCGGCACCTCTGTGAGCATCGTTAATTAGTCGGTGGAGTAAAGTGCGCGCACGAGAGCCGTGCAGCGCTCATCGGGAAGAATGCCCGAGTGCATCTGGTTCATCACGTAACCGAAGCCGATGCACTGCTCTGGGTCAGCAAATCCCAGACTGCCGCCCGCGCCGGCGTGGCCAAAGGCTGATGGCGATGGGCCGAGTAGGAAACGACTTTTTTGTCCATCCTTGTCGATGGGATCCATCATGAATCCTGCAGAAAAAGAGAGCTCTCGCTGAAGCACAGGATCGAATCCCTGCGTAAGGCGGGTGGACATCCACTCCAGCGTATCCTTTTTAAAAAAAGCCCGTCCGTCCCAGGTGCCATCCGATGCCAGCATGGCGTAAAATTTGGCAAGGGCCTGTGCGGAGGAAATCCCTCCCATGGAGGGCAGCGATGCCGCGCGAATATCAGGAGCGTTCATAGCCGAGATTCCTGAAATTCCCCTGAGGCTTGAGAAGGCTCGGCGCGTCAGAGACCCAGAGTCGGCAAATGACTTCGCAAAGAGTTCATCACCTGCGCCCGGCTTGCCCCCGCGCGGCGGGAGGATAGTGGCAACGCGGTGGTTGAGTCTCTCTGGAAGACCGATCCATAAATCAATACCGAGGGGGGCGGCAAAAACGCGACGCCAATAGTCGGAAAGGGCCTCCCCACCAGACAGGCGGCGCAGGATTTCATCCAACACAAAACCAAAGACTCTCGGCCCATAAGCCGGTCCCGCCTCGATGGGTAGAAGTGGCCTTTGCCTCTCGATAGCTCGCACGACGCTGTCACGGTTGAGAATGTTGGCAGAATTATCATCGAGGGTGCAGAGTCCTGCACGGTGCGAGAGCACATGGCCCAGTGTGAGAGTGCTTTTTCCAGCCTGTGCAAATTCCGGCCAAAAATCGGCAACGAGCGTGTGAAGATCGGCACCAGCCTCCTGCATCGCATGCAGCGTGCAGGCTGCCGCCACGCCTTTTGTGGCTGACCATATGAGCACCATCGTTTCGTTGCGCCATGGCACAGATCGTGCCGCATCGCAGAAGCCGCCGCACATCGAGTCAACTTCTCCTTCACGGCGAAAAACACTCAAGGCGGCTCCGACCTCAAGGCCCTCGCTAAAATTCTTTTCAAAAGCCTGCTGTAACCGACTCACAAGCGGCCTCGAAGCTCGATCAGGTCTGGATCGATCTTGGCGATATCGCGGAATTTACCATCCATGGCAAAGCTTCGCTGGACATAATTGAGAGCCCCATCGAGATCGCCAAGGAC
>Ga0247835_1000494_pt1 | contig 55788 bp, 49 predicted proteins | sample LaCtaG_3_FD_189912 | JGI IMG/M metagenome (GOLD analysis project Ga0247835, IMG submission 189912) | Freshwater microbial communities from meromictic Lake La Cruz, Castile-La Mancha, Spain - LaCruzMarch2015_13.5m | ecosystem: Environmental > Aquatic > Freshwater > Lake | place: Spain: Castile-La...
GCCTGGTGGGTCCGCGCGGCCGGGCAGGGTTTATCGTGCCCAGCGGGATCGCCACCGACGACACGACCAAGGAGTATTTCCACGCGCTCGTGAGCACCGGAAGCCTGCGCAGCCTCTACGACTTCAGAAACCACGACGGCTTCTTCTACGACGTAGGACACCGACGGTTCAAGTTCTGTCTCGTGACGGCCTCGCGGGAGCCGGGGCTTGCCGCGACGCTTGTGTTCTTCGCCGAGGACCCGAGCGAACTGCATGATCCAGAGCGGACGTTCAGCCTCCGACCAGAGGATATCGCGCTGCTCAACCCCAACACCGGCACCTGCCCCACGTTCCGTGGCGGGCGCGACGCGCGGCTGAACCTGGCGCTGTACCGGCGCGCCGGGGTGTTGTGGCGGGAGGGCGATCCGGATGGTAACCCGTGGGGAATCCGATTCCTGCGGATGCTGGATATGGCCAACGACTCCGGCCTGTTCCGTACCCGCAACGAGCTCGCGTCGGCGGGCTGGAAGCTGGAGGGCAACCGCTTCTTGAAAGACGGACAGGTCATGCTGCCGCTCTTTGAGGCCAAAATGGTCCATCACTTCGACCACAGGTTCGGCGACTATGCCGATAGGCCAGCGGGTTCACTCGACACTCAGCTCCCGGACATTCCAGTCGAACGCCTCGCGGACCCGAACTATCGACCGCTGCCGCGGTACTGGGTCGAGCGGGCCGAGGTGGATGACCGCCTCGACGGTCGCTGGGATCGTCAATGGCTGCTCGGTTGGCGCGATGTCTGCCGAAGCACGGACACCCGGACTGTTATCGCCTCCCTGGTTCCTTATGCGGCGGTTGGGCACAAACTGCCGTTGGCGCTCGTGGATGCGCCAGCGCCGACTGTCGCCTGCTTCTTCGCAAACCTTTCGTCCTTCGCCCTGGACTACGCCGCGCGCCAGAAGGTCGGCGGGATTTCGCTCGCGTATTTCCTACTTAAACAGTTCCCTGTGCTCAACCCCATGGTGTACTCGCGTCAAGCACAGTGGATGCTCGATCAGAGCGTTGGCCACTGGCTACTCCCCCGCATCCTGGAGCTAACCTACACCGCCTGGGATCTCCAACCCTTCGCCCGCGACTGCGGCGACGAGGGACCGCCCTTCATCTGGGACCCCGACCGTCGCTTCCGGCTCCAATGCGAGCTCGACGCCGCCTTCTTCCACCTCTACGGCGTGTCGCGGGACGACGCCGACTACATCCTCGGCACCTTCGCGGTGCTGGAGCGCACGGAGACCCGCACCCACGGCGAGTTCCGCACCCGCCGCCTGGTGCTGGAGTGCTACGACGCCCTGGCCCATGCCTCCGCCACCGGCCAGCCCTACGTCTCGCCCTTAGGCCATTTTCGCTCGTGCCGGTGTGTCCAGATTGGTTTACAGTTGCTATAGTCAACACAGCTTACCTTAACGATGCGAACGAATTCCGATGAAAATCGTCTACTATTCGGAGATGGGGTGTAATGGATCTTGTTGAGTTCGTCGATGCCAGTTATGGCCCAGAAGTTGCTAAGAAACTTAAGCGGATAAGAACTGGTGGCGACAATAATCAAAAAGGCGGGCTTTACGAGGATTTTTTTGCGGTAGCCCGGATCTGTGCGATTGCAGCTCATGAAGAGCAGCTAGATCAGTTTGAGATTTCTTCACAAGAGCTGGCGTTTGTCGATGATCTCTGCATTCGAGATAACTCCCAAAGATTAAAGACGAACTATCAGGCCAAGAACTCTTTTGGTTCAGCGGCGGATTGGACAGATGAAATAGAAGAAAGATTCAGACTCCAGTCTCGATAGTCTTGGGTATCTGGCGCGCTGATCAACACCCAAGGACGATTCAAGAGGTCTTCGCACAAGCCCGGAAGAACTCCAAGCCTGATCTATTCTTGGGGTTGACTAGGCAGGAGTTCGCTGTTCCTGAGTGGCTCGTCAAGAAATGCGCTGAATTTGATGGGATTGACATTCAGTTGCGTGGCGGTCGCTACATGGTAGGCCGAAATGGTTATGGCGTCAGTTTGCCGCCCAATGCTGTTCCCGACCAAGATGTGTTGGATAAGATCAGCACTTTAGAAGAGTTTTTCAGGTTCTTAATGTCACTGTCCATACCTGATCTCATCAACTAACTGCTTGTGGCAAGCCACGATGATGAAAAAGAGTAGCAGGAAATATAGCGATTTTGCCAACGCAGCGGCTATAGCGACGTTGGAAAAATTGATTGCGAGTGTAGGGTCTCCGACTGAATATCAAGCTGCTATGAGAGAACTTGGCAAGCAGCTTGGAAACATCGTTGGCGCGGAGATTCCGAGTGGTCGTAGGTGTTTGGTTGTGTCCACCGCTGAGGACGCAGATTACCTCGCAAATGGGGTTATGGAATCTGTACAACACGAGCATGAAACGCTCGCTGCGGTATTTTGGAACAATCACTACTCTATCAATAATTCAAGCGTTGCCCCGATCGTCCATCAGTATATCCAGCCTGGCTTTGATTCTGTCGATGAGGTTATAATCATTAAGTCCATCATATCGACGAGTTGTGTTGTCAGGACGAATATTCTCTTTCTCATAGAATCTATTAATGTAAGTCGAATCTATGTTGTTGCTCCTGTAATGTATTTTAATGCGCAAGAGGCGTTATGTTCAGAGTTTCCTCCGCACATCGCGAATAAGTTTCGTTTTGTGTTCTTTGCGGTTGACGAAGACCGAACTGAGAGTGGCAACGTCGTCCCCGGTATTGGTGGTCAGGTCTACCAACTGCTCGGGATGGACGATCAACCTGCAAGAACGGGATATTTACCTGATCTAGTTAAGAGATTGGCTGCTCTTTAAGCATTAGATGTCAAGTCCCTCAGCGCCATTTCCTCAGCAATTAGGGTATCGGCTCGCGCCTCGATTCGAGCACGACGTTCTAGCGAGAGGGAATTCATATGACAAAGACGATGAACAAGCTACCCGAGACGGACTCCATCACGGCATTGGCGGAGTTCTGGCAGACGCATGACCTCACCGAGTTCGAGGACGTACTCGTGGAGGTGACCGAGCCGGTGTTTCAGCGCGCGGAACCCCTGTCCGTCAGTCTCCCCGCCGCGGACCTGGCCGCACTTCGCGCCAGGGCGCGTCAGGAGCACATCCCCGAAACGGCCCTGGTGTCCAGGTGGATTCACGAGCGGCTGCACGCCGGCTCTAGTGGCTAGTGGTCAGTGGCTACTCGCTATTTGCCACTCGCCATCCGCCACTCACCACTCACCACTCGCCACTCGCCACTCAACCATGTTCCGCTTCACCCAACTCCACTTGGAGCAGTATCGCTGCTTCGAGGCACTCGACCTCGACCTCGAACCCGACCTGACGGTGCTGTTCGCCGAGAACGGCGGCGGCAAGACCGCGGTGCTGACGGCGCTGGCGGTCGGACTGACCCCCTTCCAATCGGGCACGCCACGCGGTCTCAAGCTCGATCCGCGGCGCGACCCGCGCCAGGTCACGCTGGACGAGCGCGGTCGGCGAGAGCCGGCCGGCCCCTGCACCCTCATCTGGACCGCCGCTGTCGGCGCTACTGCGGGCGTGGGCTGGATCAGCACCGTGAATCCAGCCTCGAACCGCAAGGATGTCCACCATGGGGAGGTACTCGACGCGATGGAGCAGGTGCGGGTGCCCGGCGCGCGCTGGCCGCTGTTTGCCTTCTATGGCGTAGAGCGGATGGGGCGTGGCAAGGCATCGACCCGACCGGCCGCCAGTCCCCCCGACCGCTGGGAAGGGTACGCGGGCAGCCTGAACGCCGCCCTGGACGACTCGGCCTTGCTGACCTGGTTGCTCGAAGAGGTGCTGGCCGATACGGTCCGTCAGCAGCAGGGCGAGCGGGAGCGGGCACTTGCCAGTATTGTCATGGATACGGTCGCGAGGGCCACGCCTGACGTGACGCGGTCATGGTACGACCCGCGCGAGCGTAGCCCGGTGGTACGGTTCGAGAATGGGCGGGTCGCTCCCTGGCAAGAGTTATCCGACGGGTTTCACGTCTATCTCGCGCTGGTGGCCGACATTGCCCGCCGCGCGGTGATCCTGAACGAGCAGGACGGCGGCGAGGCACCGGCGCTGGCGGAAGGCGTCGTCCTGATCGACGAGATCGACCTGCACCTGCACCCACGCTGGCAGCGGGTGGCTCTGGATGGGCTGACAAAGGTCTTTCCCCGACTCCAGTTCATCGTGACGACACACTCGCCGCAGGTGCTGAGCAGCGCGGAAAACCGCCAGGTCCGCCATTTGGTCGACGGAAAGGTCCAAGAGCACGGCGTATTCGTCGAGGGCCGGGACAGCAACGCGATCCTGCGGGATCTGATGGGCACCAACGACCGCGACGACGACGGCGAGGCGATGCTGCGTAAGCTGCACGACGCCATTGACCGTGGTGCCAGGGAGCAGGGTGCCATGGATCAGGCCAAAGCGCTTTTTGCGGCAATGGAAGCGAAGTGGGGCGACCTGGACCCCGCGCTGATCCGTGCCCGTCGATTGATGGACTGAGACGACCAATGCGCAAGCTCGGCAAACCGCGGTCCCCAAGGAACGTGTCGCCGGATGGGCAGCCGCGGCAGAGCATGCAGCAGGCCGAGAAGGCGTTTCTTGTGGCCCTGCGATCGGCGGCGGACGCGGCGGAGTGCGCCCGCTCGGCCTTTGATGCACTGGAGAAGCGCAAGCTGAGGTCAGTGCTCTACGAGGAGCAAGGGTATCTCTGTGTCTACTGCGAGCGCCGCATCGCCGAGGGGCAGCAGCCAGGTCCACGCATAGACCACTGGCGACCGCTCAGTAAGAACCCGAATCTCGCGCTGTACTGGCATAATCTCTACCTGTGCTGCGCCACCGAAACGACATGCGACTGCCGCAAGGGACAGAGCGCGCTCCGAGCGGATGACCAGGCCCCGGATCTTCCCTGGCCGGTAGCCCTCGGCTACGAGCGCTGCCTGGGCTTTACGAGCAAGGGGGAGATTTACGTCCGCTCGGATGCGCCTCTCAGCGACGCGCAGCGCAGAGCGCTCGCTCTTGCTATCGGCGTTCCGCACAACGATCAGACGAGGGATAACGGAATCCTCAACCTGAACCACCCGACACTGATCGCGGCGCGGGCGGCCGCGGTGGACAGCGAGTGTGATCGACTGGAGGATGACTACCAAGGCAGGACGGCGAGCAAGGATGACCGGGCGGCGCGTGCAGCGGCGATGCTCGCAGAACGAACGCTTCAAGAATTCGTGAGTATCCGCGTTGGATGGCTGACCAAGACCCTAAGTAAGGGACGGTGATGCTGTCACCCATCGACCGCACCCGTCTGGAGAAGGCCGCCACCGACAACGGCTTCGACCTGGAGGGGGCGACGGACGGGCCCTGGCTCTCGTTCGCGAGCAGTCAGACCAGCCTCACTCCTGCGCTGGAGCGAGCGAGCCAGCGGTGAATCGCGTGTCCTCAACCGAGTCCGCAAACTCCCGACTTGCAGCGGCTGCGAAAACGCCGGGCGGCGAAGTGACCGTAGGCCCAGTCGAGGGGATGCACTAATCCCAAGCCGGTGACGACCCTGGCCAGGTGCCGATAATAGGGAAGCCGACGCCAGATCGCGACGAACCCGGCCACGCCGCTGATCAATCGGCCATCGACATCGATGACATGCAGGCGTGCCATGGCCGCACGGGTGTCGAGTCCGGCCTGACGCAGGCGCTGCGGTTCGGCCAACAGGTCCACCCACTCAACGGCGCCGTGCCGGTCGAGTCTGCGGTAATGGGCGATCTCGCGCCGGCACAGGGGGCAGCCGCCATCGTAGAAGACGACCGGTCTTGGTGATTGTTCGCTCATTTTTGGTTGCTCGTCATGGTGGGTGGCGGCGTCATGGCCCGCTCCGGCCTGGGGGTGGTGGCCGCCGACCCTGCCTCGCACGGCAGGGCTCACTTGCGCAGCTTCAAAGGAGAGAAGATCCGTCCTTCCAGCCGTACTTCAACCAGGACAGACCGATCACGTCCGTGGTTCCGGCAACCACACGCATCGGGTGACCGGGCCTTCACCCTTTTTCCTGCCCTTCCAGCCTCGCTCGCCGAGCTTGCCTCCAGGCGCTCGTGCGCTATAGTCTCGCGATGCGCCACCCCATCGACCCCAAGATCGACTGCGTCTTCAAGGCATTGCTCGGTGCCGAGTCCAACCGTCGGCTGCTGATCCATTTCTTGAACGCGGTGCTGGGGGCGGATCTGGCCTCTCCGGTGGTCGAGGTCGAAATCCTCAACCCATACAACGAGCGGGAGTTTCTGGACGACAAAATGAGCATCGTCGATGTCAAGGCGCGCGATGGGCAACAGCGGGTCTTCCAGGTCGAGATCCAACTGCTGGCCGTGACCGACTGATGGCATTTTCCGAGAAAGAGCGCGCCTATCATGCCTACCAGTCGCGTCAGAATTTCCTGCGCCAGCAACGCAGTACCCAGCGCCGGATCGCGGAGCTCAGTGCCGCGGCGGAGCAGGCGCGTGCGCAATTGGAACGGGAGCGTGCAGCGAAGGAGCGGGCGCGGACCGCGCAAGAGCAGGCGCGGGCCGCAGAATTGCAGGCGCAGGCGCAGACCGAGGCCGCGTTGCAGCGCGAAGCCGCTGCCCTTGCCGAGATCGAGCGACTGAAGCGCCTCTTGACGAGTCATCCAAGCCAATAGGCTTCTCCAGGGACTGCCGGCTGCGGACGCGCAGGATCAAGGCCCTGGACAAAGGGACCAGGGTCGAATCGATTTGCGCCGGACGCGGAGGCGGAACCCGATCTTGGCCCCTTTACCCCTATCAACAATGGCAAAGACGATGAACGAGCGACCCGAGACGGACTCCATCACTGCACTGGCGGAGTTCTGGCAGACGCATGACCTCACCGATTTCGAGGACGCACTCGTCGAGGGCTCCACCGGTGTTGCCCCCATCGGCCGATGCGGCGCTGTATCCGCCGACCCCTGGCTATTGCTCGGCTGGTAGCTGCTCGCCAACGGTTGTTCGATTCGGGAGTATGGGTTTTCTGGAGTCCGACGTAGAAGACCATTCCTCCATCACGCTCGATGCGGTTCATCAAACGGAAGGTCGCGTTACGCAACTCCCGATACTTGAGGACGTTCGTCGTGGTGTAGAGCGCGGCCCCCTTCTTCTCCCACTGGTAGGCAGGAATCCCGTCGCGGTCGATCTCGAACTGCAGGAGGTTGCACTTGAGCTGGTAGAACCAGGTCGCAAACGCCCGCACCTTACTTGACGGTAGCACAAAACCGCCAAGTCCAAAGACGGGACTTGTGTTGTGATGCGGATGTTCCCGGCTCACAAAGGGACCGATGTAACCGAACTCATCCAGGTACGCGATGTAGTGCATTGCGACCCCCAGAAACGCGAAAGCCCGCACTTGCGTACGGGCCTCGGAATTGGAGCTTCAGCTTCTGAAGGCTCAAGCGTCCAAGGGCAGTATATGCGACAAGCTCCTCGCAGGCAAGCGTTGCAAGCCCTGCGCCGTCCGTGTCCGAGGCGGGATCGCGGGCGCCATCTGGTAGAGTGGGGGAATATTCGGGGCGCCTAGGTGCCGTCCCTCCTCGAACTATACGACGGCTGCGGGGCGTCGCGCGGCGAGGTGCTTTGGACCCGCCAAAGCGTGAGGCCGTCTATCGGCCAGGGTGGAGACAATGGCCGATAGAGAGTCTGCCTTGGTGCTAGCGTTATCTGTTTTACAAACAATTCTTATCGGCCACGGAATCTGCGACACGACTCGTCTTGGCGGATATCGCCCCGTTAGGAGGCATGCATGACCCCTGGTCCGATCTCGCTCACCCTGCTGGAAAAGGCGGCAACGGACAACGGCTTCGACCTGGCGGGCTCGCGGGACGGGGCCTGGCTTCCCTTCGCGAGCAGTCAGACCAGCCTGCGCATCTGGCTCGGCGTCCTGAACGGGTCGCTCTACCTCGTTGCCTTCTCTCGCCGCGAGGTCTGCGCGGCCCTGCCCGAGCTTGGAGCGCCCTGGGCGAATCCGCTACCGCCAGGCGCTTGCGCGGCGCGGGGCCTGGCCGACGTGGCGTCGCTCCATCGCCTGATCCGGCGGGCCTTTCAACTGTCGCGGGTGCTCCCGGACGCGCCCTTGCAGGTCTTCCTGGAGCGCACGGCAGCGCTCCCGCGGACGACGGAAGCGGAGCGACTCGTCGTACAACGCGCGGGTCAGGACCTGTTCCGCACCGGCCTGCTCGACTACTGGGACGGCGTCTGCGCGGTGACCGGGCTCGCCGTCCCCGAACTCCTGCGCGCGAGCCACATCAAGCCCTGGGCGGACTGCGACAGCGACGCCGAACGCCTGGACGTGTTCAATGGCCTGCTGCTGGCCCCCCAACTCGACGCGGTCTTCGACCGCGGCTTCATCACCGTTGATGACGCGGGCCTGGTCATCGTCTCGGACCTGCTCGACCCCGCGTCCAGGCAACGCTTGGGGCTCGACAGGCCGCTGTGGGTCCAGCGGCTCGTGGATCCGCATCGCGCGTTTCTCGCGTGGCACCGCGAACGCGTCTTTCGCGGTCCGCGGTGCATCGGCTGAACGCCTGTTGGGGGCTCGACAATCATGAAATCCAGGAGCCCATTAAGATCGTCTACAAAACCAGTGGTGAAGGCGCCGGCCTTTAAGACAAGTAGCCTGGTATGGGCGGGGGCCCTCGCGCTCTGCGCGTCGGATGGGTTCGGCGGGAGCCCCATCACGGTCACGACGCTCGCCCCAGCGGTGCTGGACCAACCGGCCGATGCGGCGGTGGTGGAGGATTGTCGGGCGTGGCGGCTGACGCCCGCCGACGCCGCGCGGCTGCTATCGCTCTGTGTGCCGATTACCGCGGAGGAACGGCACGCCGCGTTTTACTGGCTCCCGTGTTCCATCTCCGGGACCGGCATACTGGACGGAGAGCCTGTCCGTTTCGAGATCAACGCCGCGGCGACGGTGCCGATCTCGCGATCGGATGGCGGGTCGACCTTGCCGAGCCCGCAGACCCCTGACTTGCAACGGCTGCGAAAACGCCGGGCGGCGAAGTGATCGTAGGCCCAGTCGAGGGGGCGCAGTAAGCCCAAGGCGGTGACGATCCGGGCCAGGTGCCGATAATAGGGTAGCCGACGCCAGATCGCGACGAACCCGGGCACGCCGCTGAGCAGACGGCCGTCGCCATCGATGACATGCAGGCGGGCCATGGCCCGACGGGTGTCGAGTCCGGCCTGACGCAGGCGTTGGGGCGCGGCCAACAGGTCTACCCAGTCAACGGCGCCGGCCCGGTCGAGTCTGCGGTAATGGGCGACCTCGCGTCGGCACAGGGGGCAGCCGCCATCGTAGAAGAACACCGGTTTTGCAGAGGTTTGGATCATTTGGGTGGGTCGTCCTGGTGGCGGCGTCAGCGCCCGCTCTGACCTGCGGGTGGCGGCAGCCGACGCTGCCCCGCACGGCAGGGCTCGCGCGCGCGGCTTCAAAGCGACCTACATCAGTCCTTCCAACTGTACTTCAACCAGGCCGGACCAGCCCCGGGCGCGGCGGGAGGGCTTTCACACCCTGCCGCGGCTGGATGGAGGCCCGTTCGCATGCCCGTGACAGACCAGGGTTTTCTGATTTAGCGCTGATAAATCAGCATATTGTGCCGGTTGTCGGCCAGAACCCTTGGTCTGTCCCAGGTTTCGTGAGCGGGCGCGGGAGCAAGTCAACCGCGGGGCGGAGGGCCCTGGCGCGCGAGTCGCCGGCCGGCCACCCCGCGGAACCGGATCAGGACCGCCGGATCAAGGTGAGCACGAACAGCAGCGCGGCGGACCCGATGAGGGCGGCGCCCAGCGCGCCCTGCCAACCGGGGTACTGAGCGGCGAGGCTGAACTGGGTGAACACGATGGCGCCGTAGTAGGCGCCGAGGGCGCCGGTGGCGAGGTTGACGAGTTGGCCGAACGCATGGCGCCCCGTCAGGAGCGCGAAAAGCCATCCGAGCGCGGCGCCGGCTGCGAGGTAGGTCAGGCTGATGAAATCCATGGGAGTCTCCGCTTGGTTTACTTGGTTGAGGGTGGGTACTGAGGAAACCTCCTGGGGACGCACGGACGGGTATCCCAGAGGGCTGCCACGGGTGCGCCAAGCTCAAGAACTGGCGCTTAGGTATTTTACCCCTATTGAGCGCTGTTTAAGAAACGCTGTGATGCCCCAATGCGTGTCGATGAGTAAGGTTACGCCCCCGCCCATCCTGTCAGGCGGCGCTGTGCCCGGGCCACGACGCGCCCGGCGTCGATTTTCCGCTCGTCGGCGGCGCTCGCGGATGCGCGGTTACAGGTTTTCCTCCAGGGCCGCTGGTGAATGCGCTGCGCCTATCCACCCTAGGAAACTGAGCCGAATCTCGCCCCGGTCGGAAAATTTGATCGCGTTGACGAGGGTGAAGGGGTGCCGCGAGGGCTCACCGTTGGAGTGTAGGTCGCCCTTCAGGGCGACCAAGTGCTATCGCGCAGGCTCGGTCGCCCTGAAGGGCGACCTGCAACGACCCTTGGCCGCGATGCTAGGAGCCCGGCGCCCGCGGGGGTTTTAAAACTGCCGCACCTTGATGTTCAACGTCTGGATCCGATAGGCAATCTGCCTCGGCGTCATGTTGAGCAGGCGCGCGGCCTTGGCCTGGACCCAGCCGGCCTCTTCCAGGGCGGCGATGACGCGCTCGCGCTCGTCGAGATCCGGGTCGTCCAGGTCGACCTTCGGGGGGCCGTCTGCCGCCGCTTGGGGGTCCGCCCCCGCGCCGACGCCCGGGCCGGAGCCGTTGCTGGCCGCGCTGCCGACGCCCAGCCCGGGTCCGCCCGGGCGACCGGCCCAGGCGCTGACGTCGAGCCCGGTGAGTTCGATCACGGCGCGGTCGATGGTGCCGTCGGCACTCATCACGGCGGCGCGCTCGATACAGTTCTCCAGTTCCCGCACGTTGCCGGGCCAGTCGTGGCGCATCAGGATGCGCAGGGCGCTGTCGGTGATCTCCAGATCGCGTCCCTGCATCCGGGCGACCTTGGTGACCAGGAAGCGGACGAGATCCGGGATGTCTTCGATCCGTTCGCGCAGGGCCGGCATGCGGATGGGCATGACGTTGAGGCGGTAGTAGAGGTCCTCGCGGAACTCGTTGGCGCGTACCTCGGCCTCCAGGTCGCGGTTGGTGGCGGCGATGATCCGCACGTCGACCTTGAGCGTCCGGCCGCCGCCCACCCGCTCGAACTCACCCTCTTGCAGCACGCGCAGGAGCTTGGCCTGGAAGGCGGGGCTGATCTCTCCGATCTCATCCAGAAACAGGGTGCCGCCGTCGGCCTGCTCGAAGCGGCCCTTGCGCGTGGCGACCGCGCCGGTGAAGGCGCCCTTCTCATGGCCGAAGAGTTCGGACTCCAGCAAGTTGTCCGGCAATGCTGCGCAGTTGAGCTTGACGAAGGGCGCGCGGGCGCGCGGTGAGTTGTAGTGGATGGCGCTGGCGATCAACTCTTTGCCCGTGCCGGACTCACCGCGGATGAGCACCGTGGTGGTCCACTTGGCGACCTGGCGGACCTGATCGAAGACCAGCCGCATGGGCTGGGTGCGCCCGATGATGCTGTCGAAGCCGTGCACGCCCTTGACCTCGCGGCGCAGCTTGTCGCGCTCCTCGCGCAGCGCCGCCTGGTCGGCCTCCACCCCGCGCGCCAAGCGGATCGCCTGGCCGATGAGGTTGGCAACCATCTCCAGGAAGCGGGCGCGCTCCTCCAAGAGCCCGTCGGCCACCGGCGGCTGGGCGGCGAAGACCCCGACGGCAGCGCCCTCACCGATGCGGATGGGCACGCCGATGAAGGGCAGGTCCGGTTGGTAGAGGTTCAGCCGGTCCAAAAAGCGGGGCTCGTCGCCCACCCGGGGCAGGATCCAGGGCTGGTTCTTCTGCAATATCCGCCCGATCACGCCCTCGCCGGGGCGGTAGCTGACCGGCTCAAAGGGGTCCGCGTCCTCTTTGTTATAGAGGGCGCTGATCAAGAGTTCGCCGCTCTCCTCGTCGAGCAGGCTGACCAGGCCGTAGCAGAGCCGGCCGCGCTCGTGGAGCACGCGCAGAACCTCGCGCAGCGTCTGGCGCAGATCCAGCGAGCGGCCGAGCACGGTGCTCACCTCGTAGAGGGCGGACAACTGGGCCTCGTGGAGATCCAGCCGCGCCGCGTCCGTGGGGGTGCCCGCTGAGGTGCCCGTGGGGGTGCCTGGAACCGGGGAATCAGGATTCATCGATGATTCGATCGTGGGTAGGGTGCGCCGCGCGCACCGAGGGGCCGGCGTCTGCTGCCGGCCCGGGCGCGGCGAGCGCAGCCGGTCGGTGCGGCGAGGCCGGGCGGTGCGCGCCGCACCCGGCAAGGCACGGACTCACTCGTCATGGCGTTCACGGTTGCGGTCACTCTTCCGCCGCCACGGCACTCAGGGTGAGGCGGATGCGGCAGCCGTCCTGGTAGTCCGGGTCCACCTCAATGCTGCCGCCGTGGGCGGTGACGATCTCCTGGGCCATCGCGAGCCCCATGCCGGCCCGGCCGCGCCGGTTGCGCCAGCCGATGTAGAAGGGCTCGAAGACGCGGTAGCGGTCTTCGCGGGGGATGCCGCGGCCGTTGTCCTGGATCGCCACCTCTACCGCCGCGTCCACCCGTCGGGTCGCGAGCAACAGGTCGCGATGCGGCCGACCGGACTCATTGAGGGCTTGGATGGCGTTGTCGATCAGGTGTTTGAACAGCGATCTGAGTGAATCCTGGTGGCCTGAGAGCTCCGGCAGCAGGTGGGCCGGGCGCCAGTCCACCACGATCCCGGCGGCCAGCAGGCGGTCCGTCTCCAGCACCAGGACCTGGCGCAGCAGGTCGTTGATGTTGACCATGACACCGGTCTCCCGGGGCCCCTCCGGCAGGGCCGCCTTCAGGGTCGTCAGCGCGCGCGCCCCGGAGCGGCTGATGTCCTCCAGCATCCCGGCCAGGGTCGCGAGACTCGCGTTGCCGCCGCGCGCCATGGCCGCGGCCGCCTGGATCACGTTCATGGGCGCCTGGATCTGGTAGATGGCCGCGGCCAAGGCCTCGCGCATCCCGTGGGCCAACTGCTGCTCGGCGAGCCGCGCGCGCAGGTTCTCCAGGTGTGCCCGGTCCATGTCCCGGCGGCGCGCGGTGACCTCGTTGGCCAGCAGCAGCATGCGCCGCTCGCCGGCCTTCTGGCGGCCGAAGAAGCCGCGGGCGCTCGGGTCCAGTTCGTCCGCCGGGGTACCGGAGCAGGAGAACCAGCGCGGACCGCTGGCCCCCGGGACCAGGATGCTGACCTCCAGGTCCTTGAAGGCGCGTCCGCCCAGGCACTCGGCCAGGGGATCGAGGCCCACCTGCTCGCGCAGTGCCGTGCTCAGGATCTGTGCGGGTTCCTGCCCGCGCAGGTCGCCGACGAGCTTTTTGTACTCCTGGTTGTCGAGGATCACCCGACCCTCGGCGTTGAGCAGGACCACGACCACGGGGGCCGCGTCCAGCACGGTCTCGATGCGCGCGTTTTGGCGGCGCAGTTCGCCCTCCAGTTCATGCACCTTGGTCACGTCGCGGTGCATTCCGAGGAAATATTTCAGCTCCCCGCTGCGGTCCAGCACCGGGGCGATGGTCAACTCCGCCAGATAGTCCCCGCCCTGTTTGGTGCGGTTCACCAGGGTCCCGGTCCAGGTCTGCTTACGCTGGATGGTCCGCCACAGGTGTTGATAGATGGTGTTCGGGGTCGCCTGGTTGGACAGGATCTTCTCGTTCTGCCCGATCACCTCGTCGCGGCTGTAGCCGGTCAGGATCTCGAAGGCGCGGTTGGCATAAAGGATGGTCGCGCGCGCGTCGGTGATGGAGATCGCCGAGGGGGCCTGCTCCACCGCCTCGAAGAACAGGCGCGGGGACAGCGGATCGCGCGGGTTGCCGGCCATCAGGGTCAGGGCCTCGATGACCTCCCCCGGGGTTCCCGCCGGGGGGGCGGCGAGGAACTCACCCAGGGCAGTGGCGACGAACTGTGCCGCGGTTTCCGGGGACTCCGGGGATGGTCGGGCCGACACGGTGTTCTCCTGGGCGTCAGGGGTTGGGGTTGCGGAAGCCTTGCGATGCACTAAGCATACCGGGCCGGTAGGTTTTGCACGAGCCCGCGTGACGGTACGAGCAAGAAGTACTGTCCGCAAATAAACGCAAATGAACGCAAATCAAAAAAATAATCGGCTGTTGGGGCGGTCTGGCGGCCGGGCATTCTGACCCGGTGTGGCAACCGCTAAACCGGCGCGAGGGCGCAGGATAAGGCGCGATGGCCCGCCCGGACCAGAGCCCGGACCAGGGCCCGCCCGGCCGCCTGTCGATAATACGACAATTCTGCTCGATCGCAGCATGGGTATTGTCATGTCGTCAACAGCCCCGAGAACCTGGGGCCTTCACCGCCGGACCTGCCGCCGGACCGACCCTGCACCCGAGGGTAGAGTCTAAAATATTAACATATAAAGAGATTATACGAGACACGGGCAACCCCTCCCGACTTCAGGTCGCCGGTCCCCGGGGCCTGGACCGCCTTGGCACCTACTTTGCATTGAGTCGGATTAAAGAAGTTACTCAGACGAGGTCCGATCGGCGGGCTTCGCCGTCTGTTTATTTGCGTTCCTTTGCGGACAAATGCTCTTCAAGAACGCGCGGTTTGCCGCTCGCATCAGAGGCACTGAAATCATGCTCACCGCCATCGGTAGTCTGTTCCTGCTCGGTCTGGTCCTGGGCGGGATCCTGGGGCTCGCCGCCCATTACCTGAAGGTCGAGGGCAACCCCCTGACCGCGCAGGCGCTGGCCCTGCTGCCGGGTTCTCAGTGCGGGCAGTGCGGTTACGTGGGCTGCGGTCAGGCGGCCGAGGCCCTCACCGCGGGCACGGCCCCGGCCACGGTCTGCCCCCCGGGGGGCCGGGCGGTCGCCGAGGCCCTGGGCAGCCTGTTGGGCAAGACGGTGGATCTGGCGGGTGTGGCGGACAAGGCCCCGACCGTCGCCCACATCAATGAGAACCTCTGCGTCGGCTGCACCAAGTGCTTCAAGCGCTGCCCCACGGACGCCATCATGGGCGCCAACAACATGATCCACAGTGTCTTTGCGGACGCTTGTATCGGCTGTGAAAAGTGCTTCGAGGTCTGTCCGACCGAGTGCATCGAGATGCGGCCCATCGCCCCGACCCTCCAGACCTGGTTCTGGCCCAACCCGGCCATGGCAACCGCTTGACGCGGGAGGCTGATATGAAGCTCTTCAAGATCCGCGGCGGCGTCCACCCGCAGGACCGCAAACACCTGGCGGCCGAGCAGCCGATCGAGGACCTGCCGCTGGCGCCGCTGCTGCACGTCCCGCTGCAACAACACATCGGCAACCCGGCCACACCGGCCGTGCGCCGCGGCCAGCGGGTGGCCAAGGGCGAACTCCTGGGCCAGGCCCAGGGGCCCATGTCCGCGCCGGTGCACGCCCCGACCTCGGGCCGCGTCATGGGTATCGGCAGCTTCCCGGCCCACCACGCCTCGGGGCTGTCGGTGCGCACCATCACCCTGCAACCCGACGGCGAGGACCGCTGGCTGGAAGGCCTGGAAGGCGTCCCCGACCCCTTCGCCCTGACCCCCGAAGACGTGGCGGCGCGCGTGGCGGCGGCCGGGATCGTCGGCATGGGCGGGGCGACCTTCCCCTCGGCGGTCAAGCTCAACCTGCGCACCAAGTACAGCCTCCAGACGCTCGTCATCAACGGGGCCGAATGCGAGCCCTATCTCACCTGCGACGACCGGCTGATGCGCGAGCACGCCGAGCAGGTGTTGGACGGCGCCCGCATCATGGCCCATGCGCTCGGGGTGTCACGCATCGTCATCGGGATCGAGAACAACAAGCCCCAGGCGCAGGACGCCATGACTAAGGCCGCTCTGCCCTACCCGACGGTCAGCGTCGCGCACCTCCCCATGCGCTTCCCGATGGGCTCGGAGAAGCACCTGGTGCAGGCCATCACCGGCCTGGAGACCCCGGCGCGCGGCCTGACCGCCGACATCGGGGTGGTGGTCCACAACCCGGCGACGGCCTTCGCGGTCCACCAGGCCCTGCGCCTGGGCCAACCCCTGGTGGCACGCCTGGTCACGGTGAGCGGCGCGGCCATCAACCGACCGCGGAACCTGCGGGTGCCCTGGGCACGCCCGTGCAGCACCTGATCGACCACTGCGGCGGCTTCCGCGAGGAGCCGACGCGCCTGGTGAGCGGCGGCCCCATGATGGGCTCGCCGCTCCCGAGCACCCGGGTCCCCATCGTCAAGGGCAGCAACGGCGTGCTGGCGCTCACCGCGGGCGAGATCAACGCCGCCCCGCTCGCCCCCTGCATCCGCTGCGCGAGCTGCGTCGAGGCCTGCCCCTGCGGCCTCTTGCCGCTCAGCATGGCCGCCCACGCCCGCGCGGGGGACCTGGAAGGAACAGTCCGCCTGGGCCTGATGGACTGCATCGGCTGCGGCTCCTGCTCCTATGTCTGCCCGTCCCACATCCCGCTCGCCCAGTTCTTCAGCTATGCCAAGGGCGAGATGGCCGCCCGCGGTCGCACCAAGCAGAAGCAGACCGAGACCCGGCGCCTGATCGAGCAGCGCGCGGAGCGCATCGAGGCGATCCAGCGCGCCAAGCGCGAGGCCATGGCCGCGCGCAAGCGCGATGCCGCGGCCAAGGCCGCCGCGCCCGCGCCGGCACCGGCGGAACAGCCGGCGGACAGCCACGCGGCGGCCTGAGCGGGGAAAGAGAAGATATTCGGAAATGAACGCAAGTTGGCATCGTAGGGTGGACAAGCGCAGCGCAGTCCACCAACGGCGGCGCGGGACTCGGTGGACTGCGCTATCGCTTGTCCACCCTACGGCCTTCCGCTCAATTTGCATCGTTTCTTCGATTACGACAACGACAACGACAACGACAACGATTGTATTCGATGACTAACTTGTGTCTGACTCGTTACCAGGTTTCCTGAAGTTGACCCGGGAGGTCACCATGCACGTCGGCGTCGCCTATGCGGACAAGTTCAAACAGACCTGGCTCAAGCTCGATGTGCCGGACGGTGCCTCGGCGCGGGACGCCATCGCGCGCTCCGGCCTGCTCGCCCAGTTCCCGGAAATCGACTTAGCCCGCAATCAGGTCGGCATCTTCGGGCGGATCGTCTCGCTCGACACCAAGCTCGCCGACGGCAATCGCGTCGAGATCTACCGCCCCATCATCGCCGACCCGGAGACCGTGGAGCGCCGCGATCGGGAGTGAAGCGACGCTGATCGCTGGGAGGTTGGCTCGGATTCGGGCTCAACGCCGTCGGGCGCTGTACTGGGCCTTGATCATAATTCCGGCCACCGCGCGAGCCGCAAGGCCGCTGGTCCGCACAGCGGACCCTACGGAACGCGGGCTTACCGTAGGGTCCGCTGTGCGGACCGATCGCCGCTGGCCGCACTGATGAGCAAGGCCCTAAAATGACTCGGCTTCACTGTATTCTTCCCACTGCGGATGCGGTGGGAAAAAAGCATCCTCTTCGGCGGCATGAAAAATAATCAGATCCGCCCATTCCCGACATCGTTCGGCCAATTCGGGACGCAGGCCGTCCCAATCCAGATCAGTCAGAGAACCGTTCAGCTGGTCTGTCGCCCACATGAGCGTTTCAATCCCGGAGTGAAATCCGTATTCCTGAATGCCGCTCAAGCGCGTAAAAAACACATCCCATACCGCATCCTCGCGTACCTCCGGATCAATTGCGTTCGCTGCGTTGAGATCCGTATCCAGAAAGCTCGGTGTAATTGCCAGCTCCTGAATCATCGCCAGGACGAAGCGATAGGAACTCTTCCAGGTTCCGCAATTATCCATATACCTGCGAATGAGCGAGGCATGCGTCACGGCGCGACGCCCATCGACTCCGCCGGACATGGCTTGCAGAAAGATCCAAGCCGGCTTGGTCTTGTGGTACTGTGCAAGACTCTGATTGATGGGGTCGAATTGCCTGTTTTTCCAAGCGAATTTCTCGCTGTAGGGCAAACGATCGACGGGAACATGCTCAACCAAGTCAGCGATACCCGAAAATCTCGCGAATTCGCCGGCGTGCTCGCGTAAACCTTCATCGACGATGAAGCGCGGGAGATCCTTGCGGTGAAGGTATTTACAGGTTGTTCTTTCCGGATTCATAAGAACCGAGTCATGCTTCACGCAAAACCCCGCCCCTCTCCCGATAAGCAGACTTTGCCCGCAATTGTGGATGCAGTTGCGGCAACTGAAGAGTTCGTCCACGGCTATACCCTGCTAAAATATTTCCGGACCTTGCTGATGGCCCAGGTGATCAAGGTTTTCCGATCAAGGCCGTGCCTCAGAAATTCCAACGCTCGATCGTAGCGGTCGGCGTCTAGGCGATAAATATGTCATAACAGGCGTGGCTGCCGATCCAAATCCATTGAACCCCATCCGGAGCGTCAATACCGACCGCCCGATAATGTTGCCCTACGCGCACCGACCATAGCTCCTCGATGCGTTTGAGTTGCAGCGAAGGATGGCGAGGATTCGCTTTCAATAGCTCGTAGTTCTTGTCCGCCAGCTCACGGATCTCCGCCGGCAACCTTCGATATGCATCCCGAAAATCCGAAGAGGTGTAATGCTTCACAACTCCTGCGCCTGGCCTTGGGCAAACTCGGCTCTGGCTTTCGCGATCATGTCATTGAACTTGCCAGCCTTGAAATCCGAAGCTATTTGTTGATCCCAGCGCTCGTTTTCAAATTCGTGGAACCAATCCCGCAGGGACGCAAAATCCTGGGCCGGCAGGTCGCGAATACGGGCTTCAATGGCTTCGATTTCGCTCATAATAGAACCCCTAAATTACTCTGGGATCAGGTTAGCGCCGACTAGGGCGCGTTGTACGAGGCACAACGCTACCAAACGGCCCCCAAATCTTAGCGGAGTCACTTCCACATCGCGGGTGGGACGGGGCGAATCCCTGTCCGGTTCGTCCTTCACCCTAACTTTACGTCCGCGACACCAAATGCGTCTAGGAACTCTCCCGCTAAACCCCCTGTGACGCCAGCCCCGAAAACGGTTACAGTTCCGGCCACCGATCCACCCTGGGAGCAAGACCCCATGGCCGCCAAGGACCAACGACCCATCACCGAGGAGATCACCGTCGCCGGGAGTGACCTGGTGGACAAGGTCAAGGGACTGATCCAACAGGGCAGCGTGCGCCGTCTGGTGGTGCGCCGCCCGACCGGCGAGTCGCTGCTGGAGATCCCGCTCAACGTCGGCCTGGGGGTCGCCGGGGCCCTGACCCTGATGGCGCCGGTGCTCGCAGCCCTGGGCGCCATGGCGGCCCTGGTCGCGCAGTTCCGGATCGAGATCGAGCGCGACCCCGACGCGCCCAAGGTCCTGCCGAAGGCGGGCAAGGGCGACCAGCCCCCTGACTGACCACTAGCCGCTAGCCGCTAGCCGCTAGCCACTAACCACTAACCACTAACCACTATCCACTAGCCACTAGCCACTGAATTCACTATGCAGCAGATCAAAGAGACCGCCGAATACACCATCTTTCAGAAGAAGTCCGGCCGCTATGCGGTCAAGGCCAAGAAGCAGTGGGTCCATGCCGCCGACAAGACCAAGATCCTGTTGGCCGAGGCACTGATCACCCAGCCCAGGCCCAAGCCGGCGCCGGAGCCCGCCGCTGAAGGCGAGGCCGCCGCCTCCTGAGCCCATCTGAACTCGGGGCGCCGCTGCCGGTCGACGGCGCCCTCCCCAAGCTCGCGACCGCCCTGGCCCAGGGCCATGCGGTCCTCACCGCCCCGCCCGGGTCGGGCAAGACGACGCGGATTCCGCTGCTGCTGCGCGACGCCCCCTGGCTCGCGGGCGGCACCATCCTTATGTTGGAGCCGCGGCGCCCGGCCGCGCGCATGGCCGCCGCCCGCATGGCGGACCTGCTCGGCGAAACAGTGGGCGGGACGGTCGGCTACCAGGTCCGCTTCGAGCGGCACATCGGAGCCCGCACCCGCATCCAGGTCTTGACCGAGGGCATCCTCACCCGCCGGCTCCAGTCGGACCCCGAACTCACGGGCGTCGGACTCCTGATCTTCGATGAATTCCACGAACGCAGCCTCCAGGCGGACCTGGGCCTGGCCCTGGCCCTGGACCTGGCCGCGGCCCTGCGCCCGGACCTGCGCATCCTCGTCATGTCCGCCACCCTGGAGGCGGACGCCGTCGCCCGACTGCTCGGCGACGCGCCGGTGATCCGCGCCGAGGGGCGCAGCTTCCCGGTGGCGGTGCGCTATGCGGAGATCGCGCCGCGTGAACCCCTGGCCGCCATGGAACAGGCGATCCGTGAGGCACTGCGGGAGCAGGCGGGCGACCTGCTCGCCTTTCTGCCCGGCACCGGGGAGATCGAGCGGGTGCGCGCGCGCCTGGCCGACACCCTGGGCGAGGGGATCGCGGTCCTGCCCCTGCACGGCTCACTGACGGTGGCGGAGCAACAGCGCGCGCTGGTCCCAGGCCCGGACGCCGGGCGCCGGGTGGTGCTCGCCACGGACATCGCCGAGACCAGCGTCACCATTGAAGGGGTGACCACGGTCATCGACGGCGGACTCGCCCGCAAACCCCGGTTCCACGCCGGCTCCGGGCTCACCCGCCTGGTGACCGAGCCGATCCCGCTCGCGTCCGCGCAGCAGCGCGCCGGGCGCGCCGGGCGGCTCGGGCCCGGGGTCTGCTACCGGCTGTGGACACGCGCCCAGGAGGTCGGGCGCGCGCCCCACCGCCGCGCCGAGATGCTGGACGCCGACCTGGCGCCGCTGGCCCTGGATCTTGCCCTGTGGGGCCTGCGCGACCCCGCAGCCTTGCGCTGGCTGGACCCGCCGCCCGCCCCCGCCTGGCTCCAGGCAGTCGACCTGCTCCGGGACCTGGGGGCGCTGGACCGCTCGGGGGCCATCACGGCGGTCGGGCGCCGGCTCGCGGAGCTGCCCCTGCACCCGCGCCTGGGGCGGATGCTGGTGGCCGCCCGCCCCGGTCGGGAGGCGCGCCGCGCCGCGGACCTGGCGGCCCTGCTGGCCGAGCGCGACGGCTGGACCGGTGCCCCGGGGCTCGCGCGCCCGGCGGATCTCGGGCTGCGCCTGGGCGCCCTGGAAGCCTTTCGGGAGGGGCGCCCGGGGCGCGACCTGGAGCGCGGCCGGCTGATCAGCGCGGAGCGTTTGAGCCGGCGGCTGGTGCCGGAACCGGAGCGGGCCGGACGCGGACCGCGGGACGGCACCGACCCGGCACCGCCACGCGAGCCCGGGGCCCTGCTCGCGCTCGCCTATCCCGATCGGGTCTGTCGGCGCCGGGGCGAGGCCGGATCGCGCTATCTCCTGGCCGGCGGGACCGGTGCCGAGTTGCCGCGCGACGATGCCCTGGCCGTCCACCCCTACCTGGTGGCTGTGGAACTGGACGCCCGCGGTCCCGACGCCCGCATCCAACTCGCCCTGCCGATCGCCGAATCGGACCTGCGCACGGTGCTCGCCGAACGCATCGAAACCACCGAGGTCCTGGCCTGGGACCAGGCGCGCGAAGGCGTCACGGCGCGCCGGGAGACCCGGCTCGGCGCCCTGGTCCTGGACTCCCAGGCGGTGCCGACGGCCGACCCGGACCGGACGCTCGCGCTACTGCTCGAACAGGTTGCACGCCAATTTGAACGCGCCCTGTCCTGGGATCCGGCGGCGCGCCAGTTCCAGGCGCGCGTCGCCCTCCTGCGCGCCCATGACCCCCAGGGCGGCTGGCCAGATCTGGGCGACACGCACCTCTGCGCGACCCTGGGCGACTGGCTCGCCCCCTGGCTTGCGGGCAAGCGCGACCTGGCACAGGTGCGCGCCCTGCGCCTGACGGAGGTCCTGGCGGGGCGGCTCGACTTCGCGCAGCGCGCACGCCTGGACACCCTGGCCCCCGAGACCCTGACCACCCCCGCCGGCAACCGTCGGCGGCTGGACTACCTGGCCGGTCCGGAGCCCGTGCTGCCGGTCCCGATCCAAGAGCTGTTCGGTACCCGCGAGACCCCCAGCCTGTGCGCCGGCCGCGTACCCCTGATGCTGCACCTGCTCTCCCCGGCCGGCCGACCGGTCCAGATCACCCGCGACCTGGCCGGCTTCTGGGCGCGCGGCTATCCGGACGTCCGCCGGGAGTTGCGGGGCCGCTATCCCAAGCACGCCTGGCCGGATGACCCTGCCGGCGCCCTGCCGGTCACCAAGGTCCGCCCGCACCGGGGCTGAACCATTGGTGCCCGTCACATCCGGCACTGCCGCTATTGCAGGGCGGCCGACCAGCCCTCAATATCCTCACCTGATGTTCTTCGCCCCACGGGTTATCGCAAAATGAACGCATGCGGTCCGCTGATCCTCTGGCTCGGCCTGCTGCTGTGCGTGCCCGCCTTCGGGCTCGACGGAGAGGCCACTGACACTGAGCCGGACTGGGAGCATCCATCGGCATCCCCGGCGGCACGCAGGACAGCAGACGGGGGCGTGACCGAGACCGCGTCCGACCGCAGCAAGCGGGAACGCGAGGTCTCAGAAGCACTCACCAGGGCCATGGAGACACGCGAGCAAGCTGAGGCCGCCGCAGCCGCGGACCAGGGCGGGCGCCCCGAGATCGGCGACCCCCAGGGACAGACGGCCGCCGCTGAGGCCGCTGACCTCTCCGCCGCCGGGACTGCCGCGGCCGCGCTGCTGGAGCGGAACCTGTTGACGGCCAAGGAGGCGATTGCCGCGTCCGAGACTGACCTGCAGGCCGCCCTGCGTGCCTTTGACCAGCAGGCCGTCCGCGATCTGGGCAGCCGCCTGCGGGAACTGAAGCGGCGACGCGACCGGATCAAGGCCGACCTCGCAAGCGCCCGGAAGACCCAGCAGCGCAACGAGGCCGCAGCCGTCCTGCACCAACGCCAGTCGATCGTGCGCCGGATCGAGGACCTCTCCCCCCAGGTGGACAAGGCCGCCGCCGCGTTCGAGCGAACCCCCTCAGTCCGCCAAGGGGCCAGGCTCAGCACCCTCACGGTGCAGGAGATCGAACTCAAGAGCAGTCTGGAGGCGGCGGAGCGCATCGCGGGCGACAACCAGGCGCCCGTCGGCAGCGCCCCGACCCCGGGACCCAAGCCCCGCTAGCGCTGCAACCATACGCAACGGTTTTCAGTTTTCGGGTTTTCGTTGGGATCCGTTCAAGCCGCGCGTCAGCAGGAACGAGAAACCCGGTTCGGCGGTTACACCCTGTCCAGGTAAGAATGATGAAACAGTGCAGTCTGGGATTCTTAGTCTTGCTCGTCGCCCTCGCGGTCCCGGGCGCCCTGGCCGGACCCGCCGAGATCAGCGGCCTCGCCGGGCAACTGGCGTCGCTGGATTCCGAGATCCGGGCCACCGAACTGCGGCTGCGGGAGGCCCTGCATAATCTCACCGGCGCGGCCGGGGACCAGGGCCAACACCTGCGCACCCTCAAGCGCGATCGGGAACAGGTCAGGCAGGCACTCCAGCAGGCGACCAAGGCCCAGCAAGAGCGCGAAGCGACGGCCACGTCCATGCCGACCCCGCGGCCCGGACTCAACCTGGGCCCGGCCGCCACCGTGGACGCGGGCCAGGGACCGAAGGTCAAGGTCGCACCCAGCGGCGCCATGCTACCGGCCCCCACCCTCTGACCCTTGGGTGCGCGGCCCGCGCCCTCCCCCTCAGTCGGGCAGCGCGGCAAAGTGGTCGAACCCGGCGCGCGCCAGCTCGACCACCTGCCCCCCGGGCGCCCGGCACACGAGACCCGCACCGGCCCGGACCCGTCCGATCGGGGTCAGTGGGCAGCCGCCGGCCGCGGCAATCGCCGGCAGGCGCGCCCGCTGCCCCGGCGGCAGGCAGAAACAGAGCTCGTAATCGTCCCCACCGGCGAGCGGCAGTCCCCAGTCGCCGGTCTGCGCCACCGCCGCGGCCACGGCCCCGACCAGCGGCAGATCGGCCAGGTCCAGTTCCGCCCCTACTTGGCTGGCGACAAGGATATGACCCAGGTCCGCCGCCAACCCGTCCGAGCAATCGATCATGGCCGTCGCCACGCCCCGCAGGGCCAGCCCCAGGGCGACCCGCGGCGTCGGCCGCTCCAGGCGCGCCCGCAAGGCCGCGTCCGGCACCGCCCCGGCCAAGAGGGCCCGCAGGGCGAGCCCCGCATCGCCCAGGCTCCCGCTGACACAGATCAGGTCACCCGGGCGCGCACCGGCGCGCCGGACCGCGGCCGCACACGGAAGCAGCCCATGCACCTGCACCGTGATGGACAGAGGTCCGCGGGTGGTATCGCCCCCCACCAGGGCGACCCCGTGCGCCCGCGCCAGTTGCCCGAAGCCGCGGGCGAAGGCCGCAAGCCAGTCCGGCGAGGTGCGCGGCAAATCCGCCGGCAGGGTCAGGGCCAGGGTCGACCAGGCGGGCGTCGCCCCCATTGCCGCCAGGTCACTCAGCCCCACCGCCAGGCACTTGTGGCCGATCGCCTCCGGATCGCAGTCGGGCAGGAAATGCACTCCGCTCGCCAGGGTATCGATGCTCACCGCCAACTGCTGCCCGGGCGGCACCGCGAGCAGGGCGCAGTCGTCGCCCACGCCGAGGAGGACATCCGGGCGGATTGACCCGAGGGCGGCGAAATGGGTGCGGATCAGGTCGAATTCGGACATGGGAGTTCCAGCGGCCGGGCAGGGTGTCGGTGGGTGGCGGGTGAAGACTACTACAAGAAACCGGGGCCTCGATCACCGTTGCAGCCCGGCCTTGGTCATCATTTCGGCCACCGTGCGACACGCGAGGCCGTTGGTCCGCACAGCAGACCTACGGAACGCGGGCTTCCCGTAGGGTCCGCTGTGCGGACCGATCGGCCCGAGTGATGATCAAGGCGAGACTGGAGGTCGAGGCTTACCCGAAAAGTCGCGCAGCGACGCTGTGGGAGCGGCTTCAGCCGCGACGAGACCGCGCGGATTGTCCAAGCGTCGCGGGTCACTGCGGCCTTGGGTCCCGGCTAACGGTCATGGCACCCGCGCCACCCCGGAACATGAAAGTCCTCTCGACCGCTCGCTCAATGGCCAGCGTGCGGGGCGGCGTAGTCAGGGCTTCCAGCCCTGACTGTTCCAGCCCCGACACCGTCAGGCCAGGATGGCCTGACTACGCACTTTCACGGTAAAGCCGCTCCCACGGCGTCGGACAGGACTCCAGCACGGCGCCCGCGGTATGCTGCGCACCGGTAACGGAACCCGACCCCGGAGCAGTTCGCATGGCCTTCTCCACGCCCGACGGACTCGGCTTTGCCGACCCGCAGGATCAGTACCGCCGCTGGAACCTCCAGGACCCGGCAGTGCGCGAGCGGCTGCGTGCCGCAGTGTGCGGCGAGGACCCGACCTTCCAGCGCGTCATCGAGCTGCGCGGTGCCGGCGGCAGCGGCAAGACCTAATCTGCTGCGCGCCGCCGCCTTCGATGCCGGCCACTGCGGTCGGCCCCTGGTCCATGCGGTGCTGGATCTCGACGCGGCGAGCCCGGACGGGGTGCCGGCCGCCGCCTATCTGGACAAGGTCCTGCTCGAGCTGCGCCAACGCGATGGCGAGACCGGTGCGCGCCGCGCCGCGGCCATCCGCGCCCTGGTGGACGAGGCCAAGGTGACCCTCGCATTCAACCTCTCCGGCTGGGACCGCCTCGCCTGGCTGCCGCTCGCCATCGAGTTGGAACTGCCGGTCGCCGGGTTGCGCGACCTCTTCTTCCGGCACTGGACCCCGGACCAGGCGCGACCGGCCCCGGAGCGGTTCTTGGAAACCCTGCGCGAACTGGCCGCGTCGATCGCCGAGCGCCACGGCGGCGGCGGGCTCCTGCTCCAGATCCCGGAGCAGCGCCAGCCCGAGGCGAGCGTGCGCGACCTGCTGCTCCAATGGCTGCCAAGCCTGCCCGGCCTGGTGCTCGCCTTCACCCAACACGACGCCGGGCGGGACTGCGATTACCAGGACCAGGAGCCCCTGCGCCTGGCCCTGCAACCACTGATGGCCGCGGACCTGGACCAGCGACTCACCAACTGCCTGGGCGCCCAGGCCCTGCCGCGCCCCCTGCTCCAGGCCGTCGCCACCCGTGCCCAGGGCAACCCGGGGCTCGCCGCCCTGACCCTGGTGGACCTCGCCCAACGGGACCTCATCGGCCCGGACCCGGCCGGCATCTGGCGGCTGCGCGACCAGGCCGGGGCCCCGGACAAGCTGGACGAACTGCTCGGCCCCGGGCTCTTCCAACCACTTCACGGACTGATCGAGCACATCCGTGCCGACGCCGGACCCGAGGCCGCCGCGGACCTGCGCGGCTTTCTGGACCAGGGCTGCCTGTGCGGGCGCAACATCCCCTTCGGCATCGTCGCCGACTGTCTCGGCCTGGACGAGGCACGCCGCGACCGGCTGCTCGACCTGCTCGATGCACACCTGGTGGAGCCGCAGGCCGAACCGGCGACGGCCGATGCGCCCGTACCCGAACCCCAACTCGACTATCTCGGCTGCCGTCACCCGGACCTCCCCGACCAGGAGGTCTTCCGCTTCCGCAACCCGCTGCTCGCGCAGCACCTGCGCAACCGCCAGAGCCGCCTTGACCGCCAGCAGCGCGCCCAGGCGCTCCTGGCCCGGCTCGCTGCCGTGCTGCCGCCCTACAACCGCGGCGTCGCCGAACTGCACCTGGCCGTGCTCGACCATGTTGGCGACGAGCCCCGCCGCCGCGCACTGGACGGCGAACTCTTCTACTGGCTCGATGCGGCCCATGCCCGGTCCGCCGGTCGCGAACTCGTCGCCGATCTCAAGGCGCGGCGGGTGTCACCGGAGGCCGTTTGGGGGGCGATCGAGCAGAATCAGGAGCGCTGGCCCGTCTGGCGGCGGTTGGCTTGGCTGGAGGCCTTTGGTCGGCAGCCGCATGGGGTGCCGGAGGCGATTCGAGGGGTTTGGCTCAATCGGCTTGCGGTGGCCCTGTACAATGCGGGCGACTTGGACCGGGCTCTCGGTGTCGCGGAAGAGTCCCTGGACTTGGTCCGGGCGGTGGAAGGCGCAAACAGCGCGAACGCCGCGGCGGCACTGGGCTTGACGGCAAGCATCCTTGAGGCCCTTGGCCAACCGGGGCCGGCATTGGCAAGACATGAAGAGGCCCTGGCGATCCGGCGCAAGGCCCTGCCGGCCGGGCATCCCGCTATCGCCGTATCGCTCAACAACATCGCAGTGGTGCTCAACGCCCTCGGTCGGCATCAGGAGGCGCTGGAGCAGAACGAAGAGGCCCTGCTGATCCAGCGCAAGGCCCTGCCGGCCGGGCATCCCGAGATCGCCGTATCTCTGAACAACATCGCAGAGGGGCTCGACGCCCTCGGTCGGCATCAGGAGGCGCTGGCGCGGCACGAAGAGGCCCTGCTGATCAATCGCAAGGCCCTGCCCGCCGGGCATCCCGATATCGCCAGCTCGCTCAACAACGTCGCATGCGCGCTCGACGCCCTCGGTCGTCATCAGGAGGCGCTGGAACGGCACGAACAGGCCCTGGCGATGTGGCGCAAGGGCCTGCCGGCCGGGCATCCCAATATCGCCTCATCGCTCGAAAACATCGGCGGGACCCTGATGACCCTCGGCCGCCCCGCTGAGACGAAGACCCACTTGGAGGAGGCGTTCGCCATCCACGCCGCCCGCACCGCCGGCGACCCGGCCGTGCTGATCCACTACTGCCGACGATACGCCATTCTCGCCGCCAAGCACGGCGACCACCCCGGCGCCCTCTACTGGCTCGACCGGGCCCTGGACCTGATCCCCACCCAGCCCACCGCCGGGCTCCCGGACCCGGACGCGCTGCGCCGCGAGATCACCCAGCAGCGCGCCGACCTGACCGCCGCCGGCACCGGATCCGACCCGCCAGCTCCACCCGGCCCTGACCCGCGTGACACCGCTGTCAGGCTCGCCAGCTATTCCTTCACCATATCAAACTGTTAGATTGTAGGATGGGCAAAGCCCGCACACCGAGGTTGCGCAATGCCGCAAGCCGATCGGGCGTGCCCATCCTGCCCGCACCGAGCGTGGCAGATGGGCACGCCCGTTCAGCGTCGTCGCAGGTCGGGATCGCCGTGGACGGGCTTTGCCCATCCTACGGCGCTGCGGTCGCGGTGAAGCCGCGGGTCGGAGCGCCGGCATCTTGCCGGCCCGCCGCCGCAAGGCGGCGAATCGGAACCGTGCGTGGCGCATAACCCATAGGCCGCAAAGAATAGCAACGGCGCTCCGCGCCGTGGCCGGCAAGCTGCCGGCGCTCCCAAGGGTAGCGCCGTGGTCGCGATCGGCAGTTCGTAGGGTGCGCCGTGCGCACCGCGGCGGTGGTCAAGGCTCACGCCGTTTCGTTCAACCTGGAAAGAGCATTTGTTTCACGCAAAGACGCAAAGACGCAAAGACGCAAAGTTTTTCAATGCGATATCTCTGTCTTACGGTTCACCTACCGGGTGACGGGATCATCGCCAGCAAAGTTCTATTCTTCTTTGCGTTCTTGGCGTCTTTGCGTGAGCAATTGCCGATTCCAGGATTACGAGGGATCGCCCGCCGACCGCGGTAACGCGCGCTGGTCGGCTGCCGGGTGCCATCCGCGCGCCGCGCCCTGTGAGGCGCGCCGCCGAGACGGTAATCTATCCGCGCAATGATGGAAAAGCGGGCGGCGCACTGGACTGTCCGGGACGGCTCGGGAGCGACCGGCCCGCGTGAGCGGATTCTTCAGAGCACGACATTCTCACCATGCACCACACCCCCGTCTGCATCTTCGGCGAGGTCCTCCTCGATTGCTTCGCCGACGGCCGCCAGGTCATCGGCGGCGCGCCCTTCAACGTCGCCTGGCACCTGAGCGCCTTCGGGGAGACGCCGCGGCTGCTGAGCGCCCTGGGCGAGGACCCCGAAGGGCAGCGCATCCGTGACGCCATGGCCGACTGGGGCATGGACCTGAGCGGCCTCCAGAGCGACCCGGACCACCCCACGGGCCTGGTGCGGGTCCACGACGAGGCCGGGGAGCCGTCCCGCGAGGTCCCGCCCGAGTGCGCCTTCGACCATATTCGCCGGGTCCGCGGCGACCCGCACTGCGCACTGCTCTATCACGGCACCCTGGCGCTGCGCGGTGCCCGATCCGCCGCGACGCTGAACGCGCTCCGCGCCCAGGGGCCGGACCTGATATTCCTGGACTGCAAGCTGCACGCGCCCTGGTGGTCCACCGCACGGCTCGCGCCTTTGCTGCGGGGGGCACATTGGGTCAAGGTCGACCGGGCCGCGTTCGGGCTGATCGCCGATGGGGCGGACGGCGCGGCGGATGACCGCGACCTGGCGGCGCGGGCCGCTGCCTTCCGCGCGGAGCATGGGCTGACCGGACTGATCATCGACCTAGGCGCCGCAGGCACCCTGGCGGTCACGGCCACCGAGGCGCCGCTGCGGATCGGGCCGGTCGCCGGGGCCGTTCCGATGGTCCCGGCGGGCGCCGAGGATGCCTTCACGGCGGTCGTGCTGCTGGGCCTGCGGCACCAGTGGCCCCTGCCTGGCACCCTGGAGCGGGCGCAGCAATTCGCCTCCTGCATCGGCGCCGGCGAGGGCGCCACCACACTCGACCCCGGGCGCTACGAGCCCTTCATCGACCAGTGGGGCCTAGCCCCGCAGGAACTCCCGTCCCTGATCCCGCCCGCCGCAGTGGCGCCGCCGCCCGCGTCGGATTCAGCCCGGCCGCGCGGCCGGTCGCGGCGAGCCTGAGGGCCGGGCCTTGATCGTCGTTCCAGCCAACCAACCCGCAGGGTGCGCCGCGCGCACCTGTAATTCAAGCGCAGTTCAGGGGGTATCAGGTGCGCACGGCGCACCCTACGGGTATTCGCGCGGTTCTGGCCGACGCGATGATCGAAGCCCGGTGCCGCCCCACGGCAGGACGGCCGACAAACGGGCGCCGCGCGCGCCGCTCGGATAGAATCCATATCATGCTGCTGTCCGTACAACACCGCTTTCTCTACGTCCATATCGCCAAGACCGGCGGGACCAGTGTGCGCGCTGCGCTTAAGCGGCTGCGCTGGAGCGACCCCTGGTACTGGCCCATGTTCCTGTGCAGCCGCTTAAGCCACCTGAGCGGTCACCGGCTGGGCACCAAGTTCCCGCGCCACGCCAAGGTGGTGGCCGCCCAGGAGATGCTGCCCAAGGAGTTCTTCGACCAGCTGTTCAAGTTCGGATTCGTACGCAATCCCTGGGACCTACAGGTGAGTTCCTTCCACCACATCCGCCGGGAGCGTCCGCGGCTCCTCGACGGCCATGAGGCCTTCGGGGACTTCCTGCGCTGGAAGCTGGACCCACAGCGCCCCTACCAGTACCACCTGGACACCTCGATTGAGTGGCAGACCGATTATCTGATCGACCTGCACGGCAACCTGGTGGTGGACTTCATCGGCCGCTACGAGCGCCTGCAGGCGGACTTTGCGACCGCCTGCGAGCGCATCGGCATCCCCACGCCCGCCCTGCCGCACAGCCGCCAGGCGACCGACCGCACCAAGGACTATCGCGGCTATTACACGGACGAGACCGCAGACCTGGTGGCGCGCCACTTCCAGCGCGACATCGAGATGCTCGGCTACCGCTTCGACCCGTAGGGTCCGCTGTGCGGACCATGCGGACCGAACCAGGCAGCGCCCAGCGGCCTAATCCCGCGGCACCAGGTCACGGTAGGCGTGCCAGGTACCGTGCCCGATCAGCGGCATGGCGACCGCCAGGCCAATGAACCAGGTGAGGATGCCGAGCCCCACGAAGAGCACGATGAGCGCCGCCCACAGGCTCATGGCCTGCCAGTTTTGCCGCACGGCCGCAACGCTGGTGCTCATGGCGGTCATGACATCCACCTGCCGGTCCATGAGCATCGGGACGGTGACCGCGCTGATGGCAAAGGTGAAGGCGGCGATCAGTCCGCCGACGCAGACACCGGCCAGGACGAAGGCGTTGTTCTCCCCGGACAGGAAGAGGGTCGGGAGCAGGTTCTCCCAGGTCGGCACCGGGCTGGTATAGAACAGGGCGAACACCAGAATCGAGGCGAGCATCCACACGAGCATCACGAACACCAGGATCAGGGCCATGGCCCCGAGGTGGACCTCGTTGCGCCGCCAGGCCTCGCGCACCTGGCAGAACGCGAGCGGACGGCCCGCCTCCAGATTCGCGCTCATCTGATAGAGCCCGATCCCGAGCAGGGGCGCGACCAGGAAGAAGCCGGCGGCCAGCACCGGGACGATGAAGAAGAGGCCATCGGCCACCAGCCCCAGGGTCATGAGCAGGCTGACGGCGACGAAGACGGCACCGTAGGTCAGGCTGAAGCGGGGGGCGGCCCGCAGGTCTGCCCAGCCCTTCAGGAGCCACTCCCAGGGTTGCTCCAGGGCGATCAGGTTGACCCGCGGGGCCGCGCGGGCGACGGCGTTCGGTTCGGACAGGTTGCCGATAGCGGCTTCGTTCATGGTCGGTCCTCCGGAAATTTTTTATAATCAGCATTAGGTCGGCGAGGCGGATCATACGAAATTCCCGTCCGCCGCGCGCTACCGTATGTCGTCCCGACTTAGAATCGTCGGTCTGACCCCACCCGCTCAACCACCGCAGGAGCCCAGCCATGACGTCCCCCACCATCCTGGAGGTCGCCGATCAGGTCTTTCGCATCGAGACCGGACTCTATCGCCACGGGCTCGCCGCCTGCTATCTGGTGCGCTCCCACGACCGTCTCGCCTTCGTCGAGACCGGCACCGCCCACACGGTGCCGCGCCTGCTCCAGTTCATCGGCGAGCTCGGCCTCACCCCCGCCCATGTGGACTATGTGATGCCGACCCATGTCCACCTGGACCACGCCGGGGGCTCGGGCGACCTGATCGCCGCCTGCCCCGGGGCCCAGTTGGTCATCCACCCCAAAGGGGCGCCCCACATGCTCGACCCCGCCCGCCTGATCGCCGGGGCCAGCGCGGTCTATGGGGCCGAGGGCTTCGCCCGCGATTACGGGCACGTGCTCCCCGTACCGGCCGCCCGCATGATCGTCGCCACCGACGGCCAGGAGTTCGACCTCGCCGGGCGCACCCTGAGCTTCCTCGACACCCCCGGGCACGCCAATCACCACGGCTGCATCTATGACGCCCACACCCGCGGCTGCTTCACCGGCGACACCTTCGGCATCTCCTACCGCGAGTTCGACCAGGCCAACGCCCCCTGGCTCTTCGCACCCACCACCCCGGTCGCCTTCGATCCCGAGAGCTGGCTTGCGACGCTCGACAAGCTCATGGCCCTGGAGCCCCAAGCCATGTACCTGACCCACTACGGCCGGGTGGACGCCCCCGCGACCCTGGTCGAGCCGCTGCGCGAGAGCATCCGGGCGCTGAGCGCAATCGCGCTGGCCGAGCGCGGCTGCGACGATCCCGGCCGCGGCGCACGGCTCAAGGAGGCGGTCTCCCGGCACCTGGTCGCCAGCGCGCGCGCCCACGGCGTCGACATGGACCACGGGCGCATCACCGAACTGCTGGCGCTCGATACCGAACTCAATGCCCAGGGGTTGGAGGTCTGGCTCAAGCGGCTTGAGAAATCACCCGCTGGGTGATTTCTCAAGTGGTTAAACACCAATGCCCGATCACGCCCACGGCAGGCCGCAGCGGAGATCGGGCGAGCATCGTCACGCCGGACGGGGCATTCGCCCGTCCGGCCGCGGTTGATGGGATCGAACTCCCGCCCGCAACCGGATCTCGTCCATGATGCGGGTCGCCGGCAGGTGCGGCCCCAGGGCCAGGCCCTCCAGGTCGATCCGGCCCATGGCGTCCACCCGCTCCCGTACCGAACGCCGCGCCGCCTCGCCGACCGCCAGCACGGCCCCCAGGCGATCGATGAACCCCGGGTCCGCCATCAGGGCGGCGGCCAGGGGGTGGTCCGCGGGTTCGGGTCCGGGCGGCGGGATGAGGGGCGGCAGCGGGTCCGGCGGGACGGCCGCGGGGTCCGACGCGGCCGGGACCAGACTGCGGTGCAGCCGGATGAGTTGGCGCCCGATGGCCGCCAGGTCCGGGACCGGCGTCGGCGGGGCGCCCGGCGGCGGTGCCGCAGCGCCAGGGCGGCGAGGGCCGCCACCACCAGGTCGGGCCGCTGGGCATAGCGGTCGGCGATGGCGAGCACCGCCGTCTCATCGGGTGCCGCGGCCAGGGCGGACAGGACCCGGCCGCCGGGGTCCAGGCAGCGGGTGCGCAGCAGGTCCTTGACGGACGCGGGCAGCCGTGACCAGTCCTGGCGCAGGCGCTGCTCCAGGAGGGCGGCGGCGGGGGCACGCTCCAGGGTCCTCAGCTCCGCCATGATCCGGCACTCGGCGAGGAACCCGGCACGCACGCCCGGCGCCGCGCCCGTATCTGGGGCAGGCCCGCCCTCCAGGGCCGCCGCCAGGTCGGTGAGGCGCGCCCGCCCGGCGGTCTCGCCCGGGTGCGCCTGCTCCAGCCGCGCCAGCCCGCCGAGGTAGGCGCAATAGAGCCGGGCGCCGTCGGCCCGCAACCCGGCCTCATCCACCCCCTCACCGCGCGGGCCGGGCCAGAGCCCGGCCGGCGGCGGCGCGTCCAGGGCCTCGCCCAGGGCCCGCCAGGCGAGATCCAGGGTCGCGCCCAGGCTGTCGGCCAGGTCGGCGCCCGTGGCCGCGGCGGCGGCGCCCCAAGCCAGCCGCTCCGCGAGCAGATAGAGGGCCGCCTCCAGGTGCAGCGGCAATTCCGGACCGCGCGCCGCAGGCCGCCCGGCGCCGCGTCCGTCCGGACCCGCGGGGGCGAATCCGCACCGCTCCAGGTCCAAATCCCGCCACAGTGGCTCCCCGAGCGGCTTGCCGGTCAGGGACTCGATGCAACGCAGCAGGTTATAGAGTTCTCCGCTGCCCGTCAGGCGCGCCAGATAGGCCGCCGCCTCCGGACCCAAGTAGGTACGCAGGGCCGCCTCCAACTGGACGCGCCGGCCGGACTGACCGATCAGCCGATCCCAGGTATGACGCTGCCCGGCGGTACGTTCCGTCAGGATGCCGGTGCCCAGACCATCGCGCTCAAAGACCTCGCGCACCGCGTCGTCGGCACGCTGCCCCTGGTGCCCGGGCTCCTCGAAGAGGGCGCGGTAAGGGCGCTCCTCCCGCAGCCAGTCGGTACCGGAGGGGGCCCGGAAGTCCACCGTCTCGCGGATCAGGATCAACTGCACCGCCGGGGTCGAGCCGACCACCAGGACCGGGAGCAGGTCCAGGGGCGTCCAACCGCGGCCCGCCAAGGTGCTGGCCCAACGGACGGGGTCCTTGCCGGCAAACCCCAGGACCTCGACCAACTGGTCCAAGGCCTCCCGCTCCCCGCCCGGCGGCCCGGCGTCCGGCGCCGGGGACTCCCGCGGCGCATCCGGGTGTACAACAACGACCGGGGGCGGGAAGATCGCCGCCGAGACGGTGTCCTGCGCCACCAGGGCGCGGTCCCAGGGGGAGGCCGCACCGGGCGCCGCGGTCTCGCCCAGGACCTGGCACAGCCAGGCCGCGGGCAGGCTGGAGAGGTCGCCCACCTGGGTCAGCACCAGGAGGCCCTGGCCGCGCCGCCGCAGGCCGGGGAGGGCCCGCAACCAGTCGAGGTCCGCCGCCGCCAGGGCGCCCTGACCGCGCAGCACCAGCAGCGCCAAATCCGGGCGCCCCCAGGGGCCGCCGAAGAGCCGGTGCCGCAGCCAGCGCCGGCCGGCGGCCTGCTCCAGACGGTCAAGGAAGGCACCAAGGCGGCGGCCCAGGGGGCTCTCCACCAGCCGCCGGGGCAGGCCGACGAAGCGGTCCAGCAGGTCGTCCCAGGCCTGCTCCGCGATCATCCCGGAGCCCGGAAAGCGCAGCCGCAGTGCGCGCGGCAGGAACCGGTTGAACGCCTCCACCCAGGCCCAGAGGGCGAGGACGAGCATAAGGAACCCGCCTCCCTGCGTCTCCCAGTCGAGCCCACGCCAGCCGGCCCAGAGGGCGTCCGCCAGGGCCGCCAACCGCTCCGGCGCCCCGGCGAGGGCTGGCCCAGGTCCGGGCGCGGCCGGTCCCTTGCCGTCGCGCAGAATGCCCAGGACATCGACGCCGGTCTGGTCGGCCAGGGTCCAGACCAGCAGGGCGCCGAGCCCCAGGGCCAGCAGCAGGAGGCCCAGGGCCGTGCCCGCCGGCAGCCACCAGATCTCGCGCCACTGCTCGGCCCCGTGCGGCCCGCCCAGACCGGTGAGGGGCCGGACCAGCGCCCCCGCCAGGGTGCCGACCCACCGCAGCCCACGCCGTAGCGCGCCGCCCTCCTCCGCCGGGGGCCAGGGCTGCCTGGGGGCGAGCATGGCCGTCTCCAGGCGAGCGCGCAGACCCTCACCCGTCCGGCCGGTCGCGTCCAGTTCCAGCAGGCTCAGGCGCGGCGGCCGGCCCCGGCCCTTCGCGGCCGGGGCGGCCCCCGCCTGCCGCGCGATCCGGGTCAGGCTGCGCAGACGCTCCGGTGCCGTGCGGCGCAGCCTGGCCAGGTCCGACTCCAGCACGGCGGCGTCCGCGCAGACCAGGGCCAGCGACCAGCAGGGGGCCTCCCCCGCGAGCCAGGCACGGGCCAAGGCGGCGAAGAAGGGCGACAGCGGCAGACTGACCGGGACGGTCCGCGGCAGGTCCGCCGCCCCCTCGGCGGACCCCGGCGGCAGGGCCGGGAGCCGCCGCAACTCGATCCGGTGGTCGTCCGGCCGCTCGGGCACCCGGTCGAGCCGATAGACCTGGGCCTCGGTCACCCCCGCCTCGTCCGCGGGTACCGTGTCGGCCGGATCGGTTTCGGGCGCGGACGCGGCGGCGGCCGGTCCCGGGGGTCGGGGGCCGAACCAGAAGCGGGTGAAGCAGTCGGCGCAGCCGCTCGTCAGAAAGTCGGCCAGGGCCTCCGGGTCCCCGCCGCCCCCGGCGGGCGCGTCCGGCACGGCGGCCAGGGTCTCCACCAGGGCCAGGTCCGGCCTCTTGCCGCGGCGCCGGGCCGCCGACTCCGCCGGGTCCGGCGGTTCGGTGTCATGGCGGCCCTCCGTGACCGCGGAGTCTCCCACCGGCCGGAAGAAGTTCCAGGCGTCCCAACGCTGCCCGGCGATCCCGTCGCCGCCCCGGTTACCCCAGCAGCGATTGCCCTCGCAGTGGCCGTTCGCGGCCAGGAAGGCGATGCCGGACTCCTGGTTGTGGTCGCAGTGGTTGTCGGTCAGGTTGGCCTGGCTTGGGGGAGAGGGTTCGCTGGAGCGCCTCAGGGCGATGCCTGAGCCGCCGTTGGACCAGCAGTCGTTGCCCTGGACGCGGCCCTGGGAGGAGCGAAAGGCGATCCCGGATTGCAGGTTGTCGTGGCAGCAGTTGGCGGTCAAATCCGCGTTGCTCGGCTCGTTCGGGGAGGCCGGGTCGCGCTCAAGGCAGACGCCGTAGTGGCCATTCCCCCAGCAGTCGTTGCCCTCGGCGCTCCCCTGAGAGGAGAGAAAGACGATGCCGGACCGCCGGTTGTCGTGGCAGCGGTTGGCTGTCAGATCCGCCTTACTCGGCGGCTGGTGCGGGGAGACCAAGGAGCGCTGAAGGCAGATGCCGTAGAGGTCATTTCCCCAGCAGTCGTTGCCCTCGACGCGGCCCTGGGAGGAGGAAAAGAGGATGCCGGCGTGCTGGTTGTCGTGGCAGCGGTTCACCGTCAGGTCCGCCTTGCTCGGCTCATCCGGGGAATTCGGATCGCGATCAAGGACGATGCCGGATAGGCCATTCCCCCAGCAGTCGTTGCCTTCGACGCGGCCCTGGGAGGAGAGAAAGGCGATGCCGCCCGATTGGTTGTCGTAGCAGCGGTTGGCCGTCAGGTCGGCCTTGCTCGGCTCGTCCGGGGAGTTCTGATCGCGCTGAAGGTCGATGCCAGCGGAGCAATTCCCCCAGCAGTCGTTGCGGTCGGCGTGACCCTGGGAGGAGATAAAGACAATGCCGGCCTGCTGGTTGTCGTGGCAGCGGTTGGCCGTCAGTTCCGCCGCGCTCGGCTGGTCCGGGGACTCGCGTTCTCGCTGAAGAACCACGCCGCAGAGCCGATTCCCCCAGCAGTCATTGCCCTCGGCGCTGCCCCGGGACGAGCGGAAGACGATGCCGGTACGGCACCCGGACACCCCACAGTCCGCGACCCGCACCCCCAGGGAGCGGCGGGCCAAGACGCCATGCAGGTGGTCCCCGCCGCCGCCCAGGGTACAGCCGATGACCCGCACCCCGGTGCAGTCCACGAGCAGGATCAGGGCCTCGACGCTCTCCCAGGGCGCCGGTTCCGGATGCAGCCCCGCCTCGCCCTCGATCGCCAGCCCCTCCACCCCGGCCCCCGCGACCCCCGTCAGGCTCAGGGCCGACCCCGCCCCGGCCCAGATCAGGCGCGCCCCCGGGTCCCCGGCCAGGGTCACACCGGCCGGGACCGCGAGCGGCGTGGTGCCCCGGTAGTCCCCCGCCCCCAGGCGCACCAGCACGCCCGCACCGGGGTCGGCCCCGGCGCGCACGGCGGCGCGGGCGAGGGCCGCGGCGATGCCGTCCCAGCCCTGCGCCGCCGTGCAGTCGATTGCGTCCGGCCCTTGGTCAGCCATCTGCCATCCCCCGTTCGCCGCCCCTGATGAACGGGCGCCAGGATAACCGGGCGCGGCCCGGGGGGCGAGCGGCGGCGGGCCTTAAGGTGAACTCCGGTTCGCAAATCGCCTTAGCGGGGCATCCTTTGGACCTTGGGGGCATCCCGGGGGGCGGTCCGCGCAGCGGACCCTACGCAGCGCGGCCTGTCGTAGGGTCCGCTGTGCGGACCGAGCGCCGCTCCGAAGTGATGATCAAGGCCGAATCGCACAACGCGGATCACGCAGTGAAAAATCTTGGCGGGCTTGGTGTCTTGGCGTGACGGCTGAGTGCGAACGATTCGGATCGGCCCGCGGCGTCCTCATTATTCCGCCAGGAGCACGGCGCCCATAAGCGGAGCGACCTCGGCGCGTAAGCACAAGGCCACCACCTGTGAGGCTGCCGGATCCAGCGCTTGGATCCTAGGCTGTCACCTTGCCCCGACCCGGCCGCGCGCGCCCGGCGGCGACTGTGCGATACTGCGCCGAAGGACTCCATCCCGACCAGCGGCGAGGCAACCCCGGTGTCTAAGTCTCTCCTCACGACCAATCCGTACCTTCGCGACCCGAAGGCCCGGCGGACCGCGTTGCGAGTCTCCGCGGCCAGTTCCTCCGCGATCGAAGGTATCCGCAAGCCATTCGCAACCTCCCGCAACGTCAGCGCTGAGGCGCTTGAACCTGCTCGCCGTAAGGGCGCAGGCTCCGCCGAATAACGGCTTTGAAGCACGCCTGCAAGGGTCCATAGTCCCGATCCAAGACCGCCTGAACGGCCGCGAAGTAGGCTCGCTTGCCACGCCCGGCCAGCGGGCCGAAGTCCAGCGGAGGCAGCCCGGCCTGCAACGCCATCAACCAGACCAGAAGCCGCGCACAACGGCCGTTGCCTTCCCGGAATGGATGAATCAATACCAGTTCACCATGGGTCCGGGCCAGCGCCGCCAAGACGTGTTCCCGGTCCAGCCCCACGCACGGTGTGGCGGCGGCCAGCTCGTCGCGCTCGAAGGCTGCCATCAGCCGCGGGACTTGCGCCGCTGCCGCGAATGGGAACCCGTCTTTTTCCAGATTGACGGTCCGATAGGTCCCGGCCCAGGCATAGATATCGCCAAGCCAACGGCGATGGAGGTCGCAGATGTCGGCCGCCACGAAACGATGATCGGCAGCGTAGCGTTCCACGGCCCATTCCTGCACCGCCAGTAATGCCTCCGACTCCGCCTGCTGGATGTCCCGTACCCGCGTGATGCCGCGCAGGTTGCGCAGCACCCGGCCGTGGGACCCAGGCTGGTGCTCCCCCTCAATGCCCCGGGCCTCGTACCGGTCAGACATCCTCAGGCCCCGTTCTTACGCGTTGCCCGGCTGCGGATCAGGTGCTGGTCGCTATTCTGCCGACTTTTGGAGCGCGCTCCCGGGTCTCCGGCCAGGGTCACGCCGGCCGGGACCGCGAGCGGCGTGGTGCCCCGGTAGTCCCCCGCCCCCAGGCGCACCAGCGAGCCCGCACCGGGTGCGGCCCCGGCGCGCACGGCGGCGCGGGCGAGGGCCGCGGCGATACCGTCCCAGCCCTGCGCCGCCGTGCAGTCGATTGCGTCCGGCCCTTGGTCAGCCATCTGCCGTCTCCCGTTCGCCGCCCCTGATGAACGCCCGTCAGGATAACCGGGCGCGGCCCGGGGGGCGAGCGGCGGCGGGCCTTAAGGTGAACTCCGGTTCGCAAATCGCCTTAGCGGGGCATCCTTTGGACCTTGGGGGCATCCCGGGGGGCGGTCCGCACAGCGGACCCTACGGGGTCACCACAGGGTCGCGACCGGAAACGCGGTGAACCACCAGAGCAGTGCATGGGTATCGAGCAGCAGCCGCATCAACGGCCTTCCCAGGCGTCGAGTTCTTCCGGCGGCAGGGGGTCAAAGAAGGCGTCGGTCACGCGGCCCGCGAGGCGCCCCGGTTGACGCCGGACGGGTGGGGGCGCCAAGGGCATCAGGCGTGCATAGGGCTTGCCGGCCTTGGCCAGGATGATCTCCTGACCGGCGTGGGCCTGCTCCAGGAGTTTGGAGAGGTGGGTCTTGGCCTCGTGGACATTGACGGTGAGCGTCATTGACGGCTCCTGATGGACTTGAGTGCGCGGACTGCCTTGGTCATCACTCCGGCCACTGGGAGCGCCGCACCCCAGTGCGGCGCGGCCTATCCGCAGGGCGCGGCGTCGCGCTGGCCCGCGAGTCCGCACCGCACTGGGGTGCGGCGCTCCCAGCGTTCGACCCGGGTTGCGCGCGTGCTCTCGCCGGTGCCGGGTGCCCGGGATTGTGACCAAAGCCCGCAGACTCGAGTCTATGCAGGTTGACCCTGCGATGGAAGCAGTCTGGTCGCTTGGGGGGCGGGGCATTCCTCTCGGCCCAACCCCTTGTTCCAGTGCTGTTGCTTGATGCGGACCCGTAGGTCGGGAGAAAACGTTTCGGACGGGGCGAATGCCCCGTCCGGCGCGCGGCATTCGCCCCATCCCGCTACGGGAAGCGTCGCGTTCTCGATGATGGACATCGCTGCGCTCTGCCCATCCTACAAATTTGGCGCCGTTGTCGTTGTCGTTGTCGTTGTCGTTGTCGTTGTCGTTGTCGTTGTCGAGATTATCGTAGCGCCCAGAATTCTCTCGCAAGTCGATTTGCAGCGCTTCTCCGATTACGACAACGACAACGATTGCGCTTCACCGCGGCGGTGGCGGGTCAGTCGGCCTTCTCGATCAGGTAGATCTCCATCCGACGGTCGCGGCGGTTGGCGGTCCCGGCGGTGGCCGCACCGAGGGGCCTGGTCTCGCCGAGCCCGAGCGCCTGGATGCGCGCCGGGGCGACGCCGCGCGCGATCAGTGCCTGCCTGAGCGTATCGGCGCGGGCCTGGGAGACGGCGAGGTTGGCCTCGGCGCGTCCGCCGGCATCGGTGTGACCCTCGATCCGCAGGTCAAGGCCGGGGTGCTGCACCAGCAGTGCGGCGAGGCCGTCGAGGACCTTCAATTCGCCGGGGGGGAGATCGGCCTTGCCGGTCGGGAACTTCAGTTCGTCATTGGAGAGGATGAGTCCGAGTCCCCGCGGGGTCTCGCGGCCACCCAGCGCGACGAACCGGTCACGCAGGCCGGGCGGGCGTGCCGACGCAGCGGCCTGGGCCCGCGGGTCGGGCGGCGCGGCCGGTTGGCGCTGCCCGCGCCCGTTGTCGAGGATCGCCTCCAGGGTCGCGATGCGCGCCCTGGCGGCGGCGATCTCCCGCTCCAGTGCGGCCCTCTCCGGCGCCCCGAGGACGGCCGCCGCGGGGTCCGCAGCGCTGCCGACGGTGGGCCGACCGGGAACCGCCGCCGCGGCCTGGTCGCCGTCGGCTGGGCGGGCGCCCGGCGGCGCGCCCGGCCTGGCCGCGTACCAGCCGTAGAGCAGGATCGGGATCGCCACCAGGGCCAGGGCCCAGGCCAGGACCTTGAAGGAGGTATTGCGCCGTCCGGCGTCGCCAGGGCCGTCTGCCGATTGGCGCCCCGCACGAGCGCCGACCCCGGCGCCGACCCCGGCCCTGGCCGCCCAGCCCGCCCAGACCGTGCGGACGCGCGGGCTCAGGGCCAGCTTGCGCAGCTCGTCGAGCAACAGCACGCTGGAGGCCACGCCCAGGGCCAGTCCCCAGTCCGCCAGGCTCAGGTCGGTGGTCCGGAAGACGGCCTGCGCCGGGCCCCAGTGGACCACCAGCACCTGCAGGACCAGCACGGTCGCCAGGGCCAGCCACAGCCAGCGGTTGCGCAGGAAGCCGGGGTTGAAGGCGCTGCCGTGCTCGGTGCGCGCATTGAACACGTTGAAGAACTGGAACAGGACGAAGGTCGTGAAGGCCAGGGTGAGGGCGTAATCCTGGCCCTGGGGCTGCGCGTACCGGAACAGGGCCAGGGTGCCCACCGCCATGATGGTCCCATAGAACACCAGGAGACCCAGCCGCTCGGCGGTGAGGATGCGGGCCTCGGTCGGGCGCGGCGGCCGGTCCATCGCCCGCGGATCGGCCGGCTCCAGCCCCAGGGTCATGGCCGGCGGGCCGTCCATGATGATGTTGATCCACAGGATCTGGACCGCGGTGAAGGGCGTGGCCCACCCGAGCAGGCTCGCCCCCAGGACGGTCTGGATGGCACCCATGTTGGTCGACAACTGGAACCGGACGAACTTGACCAGGTTGTCGTAGATGGTCCGCCCCTCACGCACGGCGCCGACGATGGTGGAGAAGTTGTCGTCGGTGAGGATCAGCGTGGCGGCCTCCTTGGTCACCTCGGTGCCGGTGATGCCCATGGCCACGCCGATGTCGGCGGTCTTGAGGGCGGGGGCATCGTTGACCCCGTCGCCGGTCATGGCCACCACATGGCCGTGGGCCTTGAGTTGCCGGACGATTCTTACCTTGTGTTCGGGTGCGACCCGGGCGAACACGGCGACCTGGTCGATGCGCGCGTCCAGGGCCGCTTCCGACAGCCCGTCGAGGTCGCGGCCATCCAGCACCTCACCCGCGAGGCCCAGGTCCCGGGCGATGGCGGCGGCCGTGAGGCGGTGATCGCCGGTGATCATCTTGACCTGGATGCCGGCGCGGCGGCACAGCGCAATGGCGTCCCTGGCCTCGGGCCGCGGCGGGTCGAGGATGCCCACCAGGCCATGCAGGACGAGATCGTCGCACAGGGCCATCAGGTCACCGGCGGGGTCGAACCCCTGCGCGGGGATTTCCTTGCCGGCCACCGCCAGGACCCGCATCGCCTGCGCGGCGAGCGACTCGTTCTCGGCCGTCAGCCGCGCGCGGGCCTCCTGGTCGAGGTCCAGCGGACCCTGCGGGCCCAACCAGGCCGTCGCGCGGCCGAGCAGGACATCGGGGGCACCCTTGACATAGACCCGCACCAGGTCCCCATCGCGGTGAAAGGTCGCCATGAACTTATGCGCCGAGTCGAACGGTACCTCGGCGATGCGCGGCCGGTGCCCGGCCAGGGCCACGGCATCGACGCCGCCCTTGGCGGCCAGGGCCAGGAGTGCCCCTTCGGTCGGATCACCGATCAGGGCCCCGTCGCGGATGCGACTCTCGTTGCACAGTGCGGCGGGTATGAGGAGATCCGCCAGGTCATCGGCGGGCGCCCCGTCCCGCGTCGTGATGGTCCCCAGTGCCGTATAGCCCTCGCCGCTGACTGCCAGGCGCCGGCCCCGGTAGAAGGCGGCGCGGGCGGTCATCTGATTCAGTGTCAGGGTCCCGGTCTTGTCCGAACAGATCACGCTGGTGCAGCCCAGGGTCTCCACCGCGGCCAGGCGCTTGACGATCGCCCGCTGCCCGGCCATGCGCTGCATCCCCAGGGCCAGGGTCACCGTGACCACGGCCGGCAGCCCCTCCGGGATGGCGGCCACCGCCAGGGCGATGGAGGTCAGCAGGGTATCCATCCAGGGCTGGCCGCGCAGCAGGCCCAGGATCAATATCAACGCGACGACGACCCCGGCGATCAGCGCCAGGCGGCGACCCAGGCCGTCGAGCTGGACCTGTAAGGGTGTCGGACCCGGCTCGACCTCCAGCATGCCGGTCAGGCGGCCCATCTCGGTCGCCATGCCGGTGGCGGTGACCAGGAGCTCCAGCCGCCCGCGGGTGACGACCGTATTCATATAGGCCATGTTGAGCCGCTCGGCGAGCGGCCCCTCGGCCTGGACCCTGGCCTGGGCGTCCTTGGCCACCGGCTGGGACTCACCCGTAAGCGTCGACTCGTCGATCTCCCCATTGTGGACGACCAGCAGTCGTCCGTCGGCGGGTATCCGGTCGCCGGCCTCCAGCAGGACCAGGTCCCCGGGGACCAGGGCGGCGGCAGCCACCTCATGCATGCCGCCGTCGCGCCTGACCCGGGCACTGGGGGCGAGCATCTTCTTCAGCGCCGCCAGGGTGGCCTCGGCCCGGTGCTCCTGCCAGAACCCGAGCAGGGCGTTCAGGACCACGACCACCAGGATCACCACCGCATCCTTGATATCGCCGATGGACCCGGCCAGCACCGCGGCGGCCAGTAGCACCAGGATCAGGAGACCTTTGAACTGGTCGGCGAGCAGCAGCCACTTGGACCGCGGCGGCCGCTCCGCCAGGCGGTTCTCCCCGTGGCGGGCGAGTCGCTCGTCGACCTGGGCCGCGGTCAGGCCGGTGGCCGGGTCGACCCGCAGGGTTTGCGCGACCTCGGCGCCGTCCCGGGTGTGCCAGGCATTGTCGTCCGGGCTCATCGGCCGTTCCCCGCTCATCGGCGCTCCTGCGACTCGGGCGCGGTCTGCTGCCTGGTGCCCGCGGCGATGCGGTCCATGATGACGAACAGCAGACGGTTCTCGAGATGCATAAGCCGGCGCTCCCAACGATGGTTACGGACCAGCCGCCCCATCCGGCGGTTGCTCGGGCAACCGCCGATCCGGTACCAGCGGCTCGGTCTACGCGCAAGAAAAGTTGGGCCTGGACCCGGGCGACTCAATCCGGGATCGCTCGGAGACATCTGCCTGCGCCGGACGGGGCATTCGCCCCGTCCGAAACGTTTTCTGCGGACCTACGGATCGTGCCACCGGTCGGCGACGGAATAAAGGTTCGGGACGGGGCGAATGCCCCGTCCCGCAGCGGGACTGCGGTCTTAGCCCGGCGCGCCCGCGGCAGACCGATGCCCGGCCGATGCCGAACCGGCGCGGATCAGGGTCGCCGCCGACCTTTCCTCGGTGCGCCGCCAGCGCATTTCGGCAGCATCGATCAGGGGTTTGCGTCCGTGGCAGGCGCCGCGCCCCTGGGCCGCGGCGATGCACTCGGGCCGACGCTCGCGATGCAGATCGTGTTGGCAATACTTGCTACCATCGAGCGAAGAGGTGCCGACCCATGGCGAAGGTCGAGACACTTAGCGACGGTTCAGCAACAACCGGCACGGACGTAGGTCGGGTTAGCGCAGCGTAACCCGACCTTGGCGCGCGACCTGTGCCACTCCTGACCGGCGGCATCCGGGTGCGGGGGCCGTACCGGTTCGAGGCCCTGGAGGTCAAGGGACTCGACCGGCGCACCGATGGCGTGCTGCTGCCGGAGGCGCTGGAAGAGACGGCCTGGGTCATCGAGTTTCAGGCCCAGGCCGACCCCAACATCTACCATCGGACGGTGGTGGAGCTCGGACTGGTCGGCGAGCGCAACCCCGGGCGCGTGGTGCGCGGGCTGATCCTGTTCGCCACGCCGGCCCTCGACCCCAGGACCGAGCCCTGGCACAGTGCCGCCCAACAGCCCAATCCGCCGTTGCGCGTGGCCTGGCTGGAGCCGATCCTCGAGGCCCTGGAGCGGCGCGAACCCGCCCATCCGCTGCTGGCGGTGTTCCTGCCCTGGCGGGTGGCGGATCAGGAGCGGTTGCGCCGGGAGGGGCCGGCGGCCCTCGCGCGCATCACCAGCGCCGCGCTGCCGGCACCGGTGCGAGAGCACCTGACCGACGTCTTCTTTTCGTGGCTGACGGTGCGCTTCAGCCACCTGAGTTATCGGGAGATACTGACCATGTTCGGCATCCAGACCGCATTCGAGGAGACCCAGGCCTACAAGGATTTGCTGGCCATCGGCCACGAGAAGGGGCTCGAGGAGGGCCGCGAGGAGGGCCGCGAGGAAGGCCGCCGGGAGGAGGCCGCGGACCTGCTGTTGCGCCTGGCCCGGCGACGCTTCGGCGAGCTGGCCCCGGAACTGGAGGTCCGCCTGGAGGCCCTGCCGCTGGCGCGCCTGGAGGCCCTGGCGGAGGCCATCTTCGATCTCGACAGCCAGGCGGGCCTTGAGGACTGGCTGAGTCGGTCCTGAAGGCCGTCCGGGCCGCCGGACCGGCGGCCCGGCCCAAGCCCAAGCCCGAAAAAGCCCGCGTAGGCTGGGGTGAGCGAGAGCGAACCCCAACGATCTTCGGTGGCATGTTGGGGTTCCTATCGTCACGGCCGCACCACGACCATGGGCCAAGCCCCGCCATCCAGATCACCCTCAAGGGGCGCGGATATGCGCCCGCTCGACTGCGAATACCAGACGCGCATCTATCCAAGGATACGAGGGCCCTGGGGCGGGATCTCCGTATCAGTCCGGATCGCCCCCGGTTGCCTCATGCGTGCTCTCGCTGGAGCGAACCAGCTCGGCGATTTCATCGATAATGGTCTGATCCCGACTGGCCGCAAGGACGGCCTGGGCGAAGGCGCGGCGCTCGCAGAGGGCCAGTCGCATGTTCCAGAAGCGCTGAACGGCCGTCACCGATTTCGATCTCCTCGTGGCTGAGCTGATCGAGCGCGGCGACCGGGGCACGGACCGAGTCCAGACCGCGCGTGATGCTGCCGGCCTGCGCGTCGATGGCATCGCGAATCGGCCCGGCCTGCGCGGGAAACAGTTCGGTCAGCACCGCCACGACCGCGTCGCGCGGGATGTGGCGCCGGATGCGCCGGCCCTTGAATCCGCTCATGTCCAGGAGCGCCATGCCCAACTGGGTATGGACGCTGTCCGGTACACCTGCCGGCCGGTCGAACGGCGCCAGGGCCGAGCGGACCTCCGGCGGGACCATGATCCAGGTCCCGGCCAGGGTCTCGGCGAAGGCGGTGGGGTCGAAGCGCGGACCGGTCTCGCTGAGACATGCGATCCGGCACAGTGTCGCCAGGTCCCGATCGGCATTGAGCCAGTGCATCGCGAGCCCGGTGACGCCCAGAGTGCGCGGCGACTGGTAGGCCCGCAGTTCATCGGCGAGCCAGGCCTCGAGGTCGCGCGCCGGGGCGATGCGGAAGAGGGTGTCCTCGTCGCCCCTGAAGAGCCGATCGAAGCACTCGATCGCGTCTTTGCCTTTCAGATAGCGGCTGATCCGCTCCGAATGACCTCTCGTTGAGTCGCGGCCGATAAGGCCGGCCTAATGTCAAGATGGATTTCTCCTCGCTCTACCCATCCGGCTAGCCGGTGTCGGGCGGGGGCCCCTCGGTCATGATGGGCCGCATGGCGTGGAGGATGTTGGCGAAGAGTTGCGGGTGTCCGGCCTCCTCGCGGGCCAGCAGGGCCTTCATGTGTTCGCGGCGGGTGGGCATGGCGAAACAGGCGGGGCAACTGTCGGCCACCACCGGCAGGGCGGCGGCGCGGGCGTAGTCGGCGGTCTGGCGCTCCCGGCAATAGGCGAAGGGGCGGATGATGCGGATGTCCCCGGCCTTGTTGACATAGTGCGCCTTCATGGTGCGCACCTGGCCGTTGTGGAAGATGGACATCAGCAGGCTCTCCGCCAGGTCGTCCAGGTGTTGGCCCAGCGCCAGGCAGTTGTACCCCTGTTCCCGGCAGACGCGGTACATGATGCCCCGCTTCATCCGCGAGCAGTAGGCGCAGAAGGAGTCACCGTTCATGTGGGTGCGCGCCTGGGCGATCAGCGGCTGGCGCTCATAGTGCCACTGGAGATCCGGGTAGCGGGCCGGCAGGTGCGAGGGGTCGAAGCCCGGGACCTGTGGGTCAACGGTCAGGACCGCCAACTCAAAGCGCACCGGGGCATAGGTGCGCAGGTACCGCAGGACCGCCAGCAGCGACAGGGAGTCCTTGCCGCCCGAGACCCCCAGCAGGATGCGGTCGCCGTCGCGGATCATGCGGTAGTCCGCGATGGCGCGGCCCACCAGACGCAGGAGTGATTTCGGGGGCTTGGGGATGGGATTGGAACGGGTAGCGGGCATTGCGAACTCGGGTTAGGACTTGTGCGGCACCGCGGCGCGCGGCACAAAGCGGAATACCTCGATCGCCCAGTCGTCGGTCGCGGCGTTCAGGACCAGGCAGGAGGGGCCGCCGTGGGTGCGGGTGCGGCCCGCCGCCCCGGGGTTGAGGACCCAGGGCCGGGCCTCCTGATCCAGCAGCAGCCGGTGGCTGTGGCCATAGACCAGGACCCGGGCCTGCGGGAAGCGGCGGCGCAGCCGCTCATGACGCCCCCGCGCCGGGGTCTGGTGGCCGTGGATCACCACCAATTCGCCGCCCGGCAAGGACACCTTGGCCCAGTTGGGGAGTTGGTCCAGGGTCGCCCGGTCGCCGGCGGGCCACTGGGACGGGCGGTCGTTGTTGCCGCGTGCCGCCCAGACCGTGCCGCGCCGCGGCTGCAACTGGGCGATGACCGCGGCGTTGCCGACGTCCCCACCGTGGACGGCGAGGTCGCAGTCGGCGACTACGGCAAGCACCCGGGGGTCGACCCACCCGTGGGTGTCGGCGAGGATGGCGACCCGCACCCGCGCGTGGTCGCGGGGGGCGGGCGGCTGGTCCGCCGCCGCGTTCGTCGCCCGGTTCGCCGTCAGGTTCGCCAGTGGTGCATCCGTCATGTCGATGTCTGCGCTCGTCCCTCATCAAATGTCCCGCGCCCGGTGTCCTGCGCCCGGTACCGTGCCGGTGGATGGCAGTCCCGGGCCGCCGTGTCCCCGGGGTGCGGCGCCCCGCTCAGTCCATCGTCAGGGCCAGCTTGCCGGTCACATGCCCGCCCTCGAGCAGCCGGTGGGCCTGCGCGGCGGCGGCCAGGGGGAAGGTCTGGGAGACGTGGATCTTGAGTTCTCCGCTGTCGATCAACCGGCCGCAGCGGCGCAGGATTTCGCCCTGGTGCGCGCGCGCCCGCGGCAGGTCGCGCAACTGGGGCGTGAGCATCAGCTCCAGGCTCAGGCGCAGGTTGCGCATGCGCGCCTCTTTGAGATCCAGGTCCGGCCCCGGGTCCAGGATGGTCACCAGATTACCGTAGGCGGCCATGGCCGGGATGCTCTGGCGCAGGCAGGCGGGCCCCACGGTGTCGAAGACGACATCGACGCCGCGCCCGCCGGTCCACTCCATGACCGCCTGGACCAGGTCCTCTTCACGGTAGTTGATGCAATACTCGGCCCCCAGGCTGTGGGCGAAGTCGGCCTTCTCCGGGCCGCTCACCGTGGTGCAGACCCGGGCGCCGGCGAGGCGGGCGAGTTGGATGGCGACATGCCCCACCCCCCCGGCCCCGGCGTGGATCAGCACCGTCTGGTCGGCGCTGAGGCCGGCCCGGTCGCTCAGCGCCTCCCAGGCGGTCAGCAGGACCAGGGGCGCGGCGGCGGCCTCGGCGAACCCCACTGCATGCGGCTTGGCCTGGGCCAGGTGGTTGTCCAGGCAGATGTATTCGGCATAGTTGCCGACCGGGCCGCCCAGTCCGCCGTGACAGAACCAGACCTCGTCGCCGGGCTTGAAGCGGGTCACCTCCGCGCCCACTGCCTCAACCACGCCGGCCCCGTCGCAGCCCGGGACCAGCGGGAGCCCGGCGGGCAGGAAGGCCCCGTTGGTGCGGATCTTGGTGTCCACCGGGTTGACGCCCGCGGCCATCAGGCGAACCAGGATATCATCCGGTCCGGACAGTCCCGGCACGGGCCGGTCCACCAGTTGGAGGACCGTGGGGCCCCCGGTCTCACGTATTTCGATTGCTTGCATGGGCAATACTCCCAGAATCGTCTCACCAAAGGGTCTAACAGTAGCCTTCCGGCCGCCGGCCTGACAACACTATGAACACCGAGCCCAGCCTAAACCCACCGCTCCAGGCCACCCATGCCCGCTGACGCCGCCCGTCGCCAGGCTGGTCAGGCCGCGCCCGGACACCCGCCGCGATGAGCGCTCCGGCCGGCGACAGCGAGAACCTGCGGGCCCGGATTGGCGACCTGGAGCGTCAGGTGGCGCGTCTGACGATCGTCCACCACGAGTTGATCGACACCCGTCACCGCCTGAATCGGGAACTGGAGCGCTTCGCCGGGATTCAGTCATACAATACCCGTGCCATCGCCGTGCGCGACCCCGGCCAGTTCGCGCAGATCACGGCCGAGGCGGTCCTGGAACTGTTCGAGCTCCAGTTCGGGCTCCTGTGGCCGACGGCGCCGGACGGCACCCCGGCCCCGGCCCCGGCTGCCGCGGTCGGCCTCCCCCCCGGCGCCATCCCCGCTGCCGCGCTGCGCGCGCTGCTGGCCACGGAGCGCTTCCGGCGCGCGCGCACCGGGTGGTGGGACCCGGCCGAGCCGCCCCCCGTCGCCCTCGCCGGGGTGCATCAACTGGTGGTCAGCGCCTGCGTCGGTGCGGGCGGCGCGAGCCTCGCGCTGGTCATCGGTGGGGTCAGCACCGGGGCGCAGGAGCGCTACCGTGGGTTGGTGGGCGCCCAGGTGGAGTCCTTTGCGGTCTTTGCCCAGCAGATCGCGGCCCTGCTTCAGAACCGCAGTGATCAGGCCACGATCGAGGCCCAGATCCGGCAATTGCGGCTGGAAGATGAGCGGCTCACGATGGCCGTGGAGGGCAGCAACGCGGGCCTGTGGGACTGGGACCTGGAGACCGACCGGGTCCACCTGTCGCCGCGCTGGAAGGCCATGCTGGGCCATCGCCCCGAAGAGGTGCAGGATACCTTTGCCGAGTGGGAGGCGCGGGTCCACCCGGATGACCTCGCCTCCTCCAAGGCCTTGGTGCGCGACCATCTCAGCGGTGCGACGGACATCTATGAAAACGTCCACCGGCTGCGCCACAAGGACGGTCACTATCTCTGGATCATGGCCCGCGGGCGCGTCCTGCGCGACGCGGCGGGCCGGCCCTACCGGATGGTCGGCATCCATATCGACGTGACCGAGCAGCGCCGGGCGCGCGAGCAGGCGGAGGCCGCCAATCGCGCCAAGAGCGAGTTCCTGGCCACCGTGAGTCACGAGATCCTGACCCCGATGAACGGGGTGCTCGGGATGCTCCGGCTCCTGGAGGAGGGGGATCCCACCCCGGAGCAGGCGCAACACCTGGCCACCGCCCGGCGCTCCGCGGCGGACCTGCTCGACATCATCGACAACATCCTGGTCCTGTCGACGATCGAGGCGGGGCGCTTCGCGGCGGCGCGCGGCCCCTTTGCGCCTGGTCCAGCGCTCGCCGCCGCGCTCCAGTCGTTTCTTGAGCCCATGGCGGCCAAGGGGCTCGACTATCGGGTGGTCGTGGCCCCGACGCTGCCCCAGACCCTGCTTGGGGACCCGGCGTGCCTGGGGCAGGTTCTGCGCAACCTGGTGAGCAACGCACTCAAGTTCACGTCCGCGGGCGCGGTGACGGTCGAAGTCACTGGTGCGCCCCTGCCGGACGGGCGCTTCGAGCTGGCGTTCGCGGTGCGCGACACCGGCATCGGCCTGAGCCCCGAGACCCAGGCGCGCGTCTTCACGCCCTTCACCCAGGCCGACGGGGGTACCACCCGGGTCTACGGCGGCACCGGGCTTGGGCTCGTCATCTGCCGTCGGCTCCTGGACCTGATGGGCGGGCGTATCTGGGTGGAGAGCGCCCTGGGCCAGGGCGCCTGTTTCCAGGTGCGGCTGCCGCTCGCCGTCGGCAGCGCCGCGGACGCGCTGCCCGCGCCGCCGTTGGCCCGCCCCCGCGCCCGCCGCGCCCTGCTGGTGGAGGATAACCTGGTCAACCAAAAGGTGGCCCGCGCCTTGCTCGTCGGGCTGGGACTGGAGGTCCTGGTGGCGGGCGACGGCCGCGAGGCCCTGGAGACCTTCGCCCAGGGCGGCATCGACCTCGTGCTGATGGACATCCGGATGCCGGTGATGGACGGCTACGAGGCGACGCGCCGCCTGCGGGACCTGGAGGCGCAGCGCAACTGGCCGCGGACCCCGGTGCTGGCCGTGAGCGCCAACAGCAGCGCCGAGGATCGCGATGCCTGCCGCGCCGCCGGCATGGACGATTTCATCGCCAAACCGATGAACAAGGCCGGGTTCAGTGCGGCGCTGGCGCGGTGGGTGGAGATCTGAGTTGTAACTGTTCGACTTATTTGTGAACGGTTCCTCAGGTCTGAACATCGAACAGATCGAGCTGGGTTCCGACCGGCCGCGGCCGGCGGAAGCCGGTGCAGTCGAGGCCCCAGCCGTGGTCGGCGCGGTCCTGGCGCCCGGCGAGTCCCAGGCGGCGGGCGGCGAGGCGAAAGCGCTGGGCGAGCAGGTCGGCCACCGGCCCAGCGCCGGTCATGCGCGCACCGAAGCGCCCGTCGTTGAGGCGCCCGTCGCGGCACTGGCGGATCAGACTTAAGACCTTCTCGGCGCGCTGCGGGTACTGGGCGTGCAGCCAGTCCTCGAAGAGCCCGGCCAACTCCAGGGGCAGGCGGATGAGCGCGGTCCCGGCGCGCGTCGCACCAGCCGCGGCGGCGCCCTCCAAGATCCGCTCCAGGTCGGCATCGGTGAGCCCCGGGATCAGGGGCGCGACCAGCACCCCCACCGGAACCCCGGCCGCCGCCAGGGCGCCGATCACCTCGAGCCGCCGCCGCGGGGCCGCGGCGCGCGGCTCCAGGCGCCGGGCCAGGTCGGCGTCCAGGCTGGTCACGGACACCAGCACCGCCGCGCGCCGCTGCGCGGCCATGGGCGCCAGGAGATCCAGGTCGCGCAGCACCAACGCCGACTTGGTGGTGATGGCGACCGGGTGGCGGCAGTCGTGAAGGACCTGCAAGACCTGACGGGTGATCCCGAGGCGCCGCTCGAGCGGCTGGTAGGGATCGGTATTGGCGCCCAGGAGCAGGGTCGCCGGCCGATAGCCCGGGGCCGCCAGTTCCGCTTCCAATTGGCTGGCCGCATTCGGCTTGTGAAAGAGCCGGGTCTCGAAATCGAGCCCCGGCGAGAGTCCCAACCAGGCGTGGCTGGGCCTCGCATAGCAATAGATGCAGCCGTGCTCGCAGCCCCGGTAAGGGTTCACGGAGCGGTCGAAGCACAGGTCAGGTGACTGGTTGTAGCTGATGACGGTGCGGCTCTGGTCCACCCCCACCGTGGTACGCAAGGGCGGCGGCGCCTCCCCCGCGGGCCAGCCGTCGTCTTCTGCCGCGCGCCGCCAGGCGGCGAAGCGGCTATCGGGATTGCTGGTGGCGCCGCGCGCGGGTCCCGGCGGCATCACTGAGGCCAGAAGTCGCGACTCAAGACCTCGTCGCTCGAATACGGACAGTCGGCCGGGAAGCTCTCGTCGGCCAGGCCGGTTTCGTCCGCCGCCCATTCCACGGCTTCCCGGTAGCCTTCGAGCCAGGCGAAGCGGTCGGTCTCGTGGAGCGTGGCGAGGGTCATCGAGTCAACCTCGGGTACAGTGAAGACGGGACCTCCGATCGCACGCGAGCGGGTCTCGCCCTGATCTTAGCCAGGGGCGCGGTGGCGGGCAAGGGCAGCAGCGGGGTTTGAAACCCGCTCCCCTGGGCGTAGTATCGCGCGGCAACGACCGGCGAGTGCTGAGGAACCCCCGCCACATGTCCTACCTGGAAGGCCACCGGCAGCGACTCCGGGACCGCTTCAACGCAAGCGGTCTCGGGGCATTTGAAGACCATGAAGTTCTGGAACTGCTGCTGACCTACGCCGTCCCGAGAATGGACGTCAAGCCGATCGCCCGCGCGCTACTGGACTCTTTCGGCTCGCTCTCCAATGTCCTGGACGCGCCGACTGCGGATCTCACCAAGGTCGATGGCATCGGGGCGACCGGCGCCACCCTGCTGCACCTGATGCCCGCGCTGACCCGCCGCTACCTGCGCGACCGGTGGGGACCGAAGCCCCAACTGAACACCCGCGAAGACCTCGCACGCTTCGCCGTAGACGCGCTGGCCACTGCGAACAACGAGGTCTTCCTGCTCATCCTGCTGACCCACGAGAACCAGTTGCTGCGGGCGCTGCCGCTCCACGAGGGCAGCATCGCCAGTGCCCCCGTCTACCCGCGCCTGGTCGTCGAAGCCGCCCTGCGCCACCAGGCCGCACAGGTCGTTTTCGCCCACAACCACCCGGGTGGCATCGCCCGGCCGTCAGACGATGACGTCACGATCACGCAGACCCTGGTGAGCGTTTTCGACGCCCTCTCCATCCCCGTGGTAGACCACATCATCGTTGCCGGACCGCGAACCTTCAGCATGGCAGAGGCCGGACTCCTGCGCGCCGCCGCAGCGCATCGAGCAGGCGGCGCCCCGTGAGCACCGTCATCGAGAAGGACACGGTACTTGAAGGACCGCTGTGGCCCGAGCCGGTGCGCGTCTTGAGCGTCGAGCACTTCGGCACCCTGCTCCAGGTCGACGCCGTCGGCACCCGTACCCGGCAGTTCTACCCCGGCATCATCGTCACCGCGGCGCAGGCCGATGTGCTCAAGGTCCTGTCCAGTGCCAAGGCAATGGACTTTTCCGGCGACCCGGAGTCCTTTCACCTCGCCATCGAGGCGCTACGGATTCGCCTCGCCTACGAGTACGACCCGCACTTCGCGGTCAACGCCTCGACCATCACCCCGCTGCCGCACCAACTCGATGCCGTCTACCGCTACATGCTCAAGTCGCCGCTGGTGCGCTTCCTGCTTGCGGACGACCCGGGGGCGGGCAAGACCATCATGGCCGGCCTGCTGCTCAAGGAACTGCGCTTCCGGGGGCTTGCGGACCGGGTCCTCATCGTCGTTCCGCCGCTGGTCTCCCGCCAGTGGCAGGAGGAGCTTGCGGAGAAGTTCTCCGAGGCGTTCACGATCATCGACAACGGCGTACTCCAGGCCAATGTCGGGCGTAACCCCTGGACCGAAAACGACCGCTGCATCACCTCGGTCTACTGGGCCGCGCGGGACAACATCCTGGAAACCCTCAAGGAGGCCGACTGGGACCTCGTGATCGCGGACGAGGCGCACAAGATGGCGGCCTACCGCCAGGGCACCCGCTCGCAGAAGACCCGCAAGACCCGACTCTACCGCCTCGGCGAAGAACTCTCGGTGCGCACCAGGCACCTGCTGCTGCTCACCGCCACACCGCACAAGGGTGACCCCGAAAACTTCCGCCTGCTGCTCGAACTGCTCGACAAAGACCTCTTCGCCGACCGCCATATCCTGGAAGAGGCCATGTCCAGCCAGGACAATCCGATCATCCTGCGGCGACTCAAGGAAGAAATGTGTCGCTTCGACGGGTCGCCCCTGTTCCCCCAACGCACGGTCAAGACCGTTGCCTTCGACCTGAGCCGCGCCGAGCGCGACCTCTACGATGAGGTCACCGAGTATGTGTCCGAGCACTTCAACAAGGCCATGCAGAAGGAGAAGCGCAACGTCGGTTTCGCCATGACCATCCTGCAGCGTCGTCTGACATCGAGCCTTGCGGCCATCACCGCGTCGCTGACGCGCCGCCACGAGCGCCTGCAAGCGTTACTCGACCAGGTCCGCGCCCTCGTCGCCACCAAGGCGCGCAGCGCCCAGGGGGGTGTGGGGGTCCTCCCCCACCTCAACGGGAGCGCCGGCACTGACGACGCAACGCTCGACGAGCTGCTGGGCGGCGCCGCCGTGGAGGACCTTGATGACCTCGCCGAGACCGAACGCTGGGACGTCGAAGACTCCCTGGTCGAGCGCCTGACCAACGCCGAGTCGATCGAGGAGCTGGAGGCCGAGGTGCTGGCGCTCGAACGGCTCGTGCGCCGCGCCCGGGCCGCGCTGGGCAGCGGCATCGAGGCCAAACTCATCCAGCTCACCGACGCGATCCTGCGGGACCAAGGGCTGGCCGCCCGGGGCGAAAAGCTGCTGATCTTCACCGAGGCGAAGGACACCTTGACCTTCCTGGTGAGCCAACTGCGCGGGCAGGGCTTCACGGTCGCCGTCATCGAGGGCGCGCTCTCGATGGACCAGCGCCGCCGGCAACAGGAATTGTTCCGCGGCCCGGCGCAGATCATGGTGGCCACCGAGGCGGGCGGCGAGTCCATCAACCTCCAGTTCTGCAACCAGATGGTCAATTACGACATCCCCTGGAACCCGAACCGCCTGGAACAGCGGATGGGCCGCATCCACCGTATCGGGCAGCAGAATGAGGTATTCATCTTCAACCTCGTCGCCACCGACACCCGCGAGGGTGCGGTGCTCGCGGCGCTGCTGCGCAAGATGGAGGAGATGCGCCAGGGACTGGGCTCCGACCGCGTCTTCGACCTGATCGGCGACCTGCTCGAAGACCATGAGATCTCGCTTGCCGACCTCATCATCGACTGCATCACCAACCGTCGCCGGCTCGCGGACGCGGTCGCCGGCATCGAGCAGGCCGTGAGTCCCGAGCACCAGGCCGCGCTGACCGCCGCCCGCGAGGAGGGGCTCGCGCGCCGCTTCGTGAACCTGCCCGAGCTGCGCTTCGAGGCCGCACGCTCGGCCAGCCAGGCCTTGCTCCCGGCCCACCTCGAAACCTTCTTTACCCGCTCGCTCGAACGTAACCGCGGACGCTGGGAACGCCGCGCCGACGGCAAGATTCGCTGCGAGCGCGTCCCCGTGAACCTGCGCCGGGAGCAGGAGATCGCGTTT
>Ga0247835_1000498_pt1 | contig 55568 bp, 47 predicted proteins | sample LaCtaG_3_FD_189912 | JGI IMG/M metagenome (GOLD analysis project Ga0247835, IMG submission 189912) | Freshwater microbial communities from meromictic Lake La Cruz, Castile-La Mancha, Spain - LaCruzMarch2015_13.5m | ecosystem: Environmental > Aquatic > Freshwater > Lake | place: Spain: Castile-La...
GCCCTCTTTCTTCAAATCCCGCTGCACCTGGATCAAGCGCTTGCGCGTGGTGTGAATGCCGAATTTTCCAAGGTCGGTGGCAATCCACTTGCGCCCGAGCTTTTCGGCCACGGCGGCGGTCGTGCCGCTGCCGCAGAAAAAGTCCGCCACCAAATCGCCTTCGTTGCTGCTCGTGCGAATGAATCGCTCAACAAACGTCTCCGGCTTTTGCGTCGGGTAATCCAGCCGCTCGTTTGAAAGATTGTGCATCGCGCCGACATCATCCCAAATGTCTTGCAGTGGAACGCCTGGAGCTTCGTCCTCAAAAAACTTCAAACGCGGCATTCCGCTTTTGTCCTTTGGCCAATGAATACGGCCTTCGGCATCGAGCGCGTCCATATTGTCTTTCGTCATTGCCCAGCAACGGCTGCCGGTCGGTGTGATTCCCTTCCAAGTGTAGATTTGCCCGCTGGAAGCACGCATCATTGACGCTGTGAGGTCGCGCCGCGCGTAACGGCGGCCCTTTTCATCCACCTGGTCAAAAAACATATCCACGTATGCCTTGTCGTATTTCGCGTATTGCTGATTCCAAATCCATCGGTCGCTCTTGGTGAGAAAGAAAACGGTGTCGTGTATCGCGCCATAGTTGTTTGTGACGTTCGCGTGTGCTGACGTGCGTTTCCAAATCATTTCCGCCCGGCTGTTGTCACGCCCGAAGACTTCCTCGGCTATCACCCGGATGAGATGGCTTACTTTTGACCCGATGTGGATGTAGATGCTTCCTTCGTTATCCATCAAATCGCGCATGAGGATGAGGCGTTCGTAAATCATGGCGATGAAGGAATCCGCGCCGCGCCCCCAGGTGTCGCGATAGGCGATTTGTTCGAGGAGGTTCGGCTCTTTGTGGAAGGTCTCGCCGCCAATCTCGATGTCCATGCTGAAGTCCGCGCCCACGTCGAAGGGCGGGTCGATGTAGATGAGCTTGAGGCCGCCGGCGTCCTCGATCTGGCGGCGGAGCGCGCCGGACTTGAGGGAGGAGAGGATGAGCTTGTTATCGCCCCAGATGAGTTTGTTGGTCCAGCCCTTGGTCTGGCGGCCGGAGGTGTCGAAGAGTTCGGGCGAGACGCCTGAGCCCCCTTCCTTGCGCGGCTCGTCGATGTGTTCGAGCGTCTGGAAGGGCAGGATGGCGGTGCAGACCTCGCGGGTCTTGCCGTTCCAGACCAGCTCCACCTCGCGCTTGTCCGCAAAGAGCAGGAAGCGGTATTTTTCCGGCAAGGGTTTCCCCTGCTCAATGAGCTTGATAAGATCGCGTTTCTCAGTCTCGGTGAGATCGTAGTGTTCAGTGGATGGACGGGACATGTCGCTTAGGCGTTGACGTAGTCCAAAATGCGGTCCGATTCGTGGTAAGCACAGAACAGCTCGCAGACTTCTTCGCCGATACGCCGCGAGGTCGGGTCGATGGTCTGGCGGTCGGGATCGTAGATCATGGCGGCGCGCAGGCCGGGGGTTTTCTTTCGCAGATCCTGCCAGCGGTATCCCCAGCGCTCCATCGTCTCAAGGATGCGTCCGCTGCGGTGGATCACCTGCACGGCGGAGGGCAGATCGTGCTCAAAATAGTAATCCACAGTGATGGATTCCTCGATGTGGCCGGGCAGCGCGGCGTTGCGTTGGAAGGTGCGGTTGGCATCGGCGAAGATGCGCGCGATCTGCTCATCGGCGGTGGCGACCACGGCCTGCTGCGGTTCGTGTCGGCAAATGAGATGCGCGATGGAAACGAGAGCCTCGCCAAAAAGATGCACATCGATGCCCTGAAGCGGGAGCGGGACCTCGCGGAAGATCTCGAAGCCATTGCGTGAAAGTTCGTAGGCGGCGAGGCGATCGTCGATCCATTGCTTATGCGAATCGGCCTTCACGTTAATGCCCCGTGCACCCAGCCAGCGGAGAACCTCCCCGGCATCGCTCAAAACAGCCCGGCGCTCGGCAAGCGGCTGGATCTCAACCGCGATCTGGACGCCATCGGGCAACATGAGCGGTAATGCGACGACGAGCCCGGAGCGATCCTGCTCGATGGTCAGTTGCTCCGCCCAAAAGGCAGAGAGGGCATGGCGACAATCGTCGGGGTGTAAGATGGGATTTGCGACGGGTGTAATTACCATAGGTCTTGGGAGTATTCTATGTCGATTTTCCAGCGAAGGCAGGCTTTCTTGAAAAAGTCCTGTAAATCGTGGACCGTCGCTGCAGAGTAGGCCCAGCTCATGGGGCGGTCTGATAATCGCTGAAACCTGTCACCAACGCTGCGAAAGTGGTGGGTGGGTGCTGCTCGAAGCTCTTTTGGTCCACGTAAAGAAAGCGGTAGGTGGTGCCGTGATCTGCGGCACTGGCCGCGGTGGCGTCGAGGCACCATTGGCGGAGGCGGGACATCTTTTGCGGCAGGTCCAGCTCCTCGCGTCCCTTGGTCTCGATGATCCAGACAATACCCGACGCGTCGCGCACCAGAAAATCAGGGATGTAGTTCGAGAGGTCGCCTCCGGCTTTGACGTAGTCGAGCTTGAAGCCGACGGCGAGGTAGTTTTTGGCGAATGTCGCCACGTCAGGCGCGGCTTCGAGGAATGCGGCGAACCGGAGTTCAAACCCGCCGGAGTTCGCTTCGCCTACGGTTTTGTTGAAAAGAGACTTTTTGGATTCGAGGAACTGCCGGTAATCGGTGCGAAACGGGCGGGTCTGCCGCAGACGAATGTAATCGTCGATCTCGATAGTGCTGCTCTCGGAAATCGTGAGGGCGTTAATCGCCGACTTCAACGAGTCGTAGAGAACTTTGCCGACTTCCGGCTCGGAGAGGTTGCGCAGGATGACCGGGTCCTCAAGATCGACGGGCGATGCCTCGAACAGGTAGTCGCGCAGGAAGTCGCGAACTTTCGGATAGAGCACATCGTAGCCGCCGACGAGGCGCAGGTCTTTTAGCAACTGACGGGCAAAAAATGCGACTACCGAGCGATAATCCGCCGGACCGGAACCATCGAGCGTGACCGTGTGATGAATCTCCGAGTCGAGCATCGTCTTGAATACGATCTCGCGGGTCTCGTCGGGAGTGAATGGCTTGATCGGCAGGCGCGGGTTACCCAGCGCGGCAGGATCGAGTGCATGGAGATCCTTAAACTCCCGCTGAAAGCGGCGGCTGAGACGGGGCAGCGCGATATCAAGAGCGTCGAGGTCTTTGTCGGGATTGTCAGCATCCACTTCGACGATGAGGGAGTCCTTGCGCGTAGTGCCGGCACCCATCGGCACGCGCTCGAAGCTCACTCCCTCGCTTTGGATGGATTCCACGAATTCCATGAAAGCCGGTGTGCCCATGACCGAGACGTGCTCCTGCGTGTCGGAGCCGAAATACATCCGCCGCAGACCGCGCCCGAGAGTTTGCTCGGGAAGGATATTGGCAGGAGCCGCGTAGGCACGGAGGCCGACGATGGTGGTGACATTTTTGACGTCCCAGCCCTCTTTGAGCATGAGAACGGAAACAATGGCTTTATAGGGAGATTCCCATGAATCGATCTCGTTGGATTGTTTGCGGAGAGTATCGAGTTCCTCTTTGTTTTTGCCGGATGATGCCTCCGAGATGTCACCGTTGTTTTTGGTGTGGATTACCAGGACAGCGTCTTGGAGTTCAGGGCAGATCTTTTGCAGATACTCGCCGACCTCGTCACAGTTTTTGGTGTCGTCCACCATCACGAAGAGGACGGCTTTTTTTCCGAGCGGTTCGTGCTCAGCGTAGCTTTTGCGCCATTCTTCGACTCCCAACGCGAGGTAATCGGCATACTTTCCCGAAAAAATGACCGTCTTGCGCTCATGGAGTTTGGCCCGGCTGGCCGCATCGGGAAGCACGGGATGCTTGACGACATTTTGATGAATCGCCTCGACCAACGGATAGTCCGAAACGGTCTGCACAAAAATGGAGCCGTTATTGTGCTTCGGCGTGGCAGTGACGTCCACTTGCAGGGCGAGGCGGCAATCTTTTTGGAGCATCTTGTGGTGGATGTCCTGAATATTTTTGAACCACGCCATCCGTTCGTCGTGGATGTGGTGCGCCTCGTCGTTGAAGACGGCAAGCTCCCCAATCTCCCGGACAATTTCGCCCAAGTCTGTCTTGCTGTCGGTGGTCTTACCCGAGGGTTTCGCTCCGAAGGCGTCTGACAGGAAATAGTCTCTCAAGTCATCGTCATCCAGTGAGGGCTCGGGCACCTCACCGAGAAAAACGCGGTGGATGTTAGTGAGAAAAATGTGTCCGGTATCACGAATTACACGGACGTCATCCTGAATGTGCAGCGTGAGTTGGAAATCATCGCGCCAGTTCCGCCCCTGATATCCGCTATCGGGCAAGATAGGATCGTTGAAGAAGATCTTTAGGCCATCGAAGTCCGCGCGGAGGCGGTCGAGCACGATGATATTCGGCGCGATCACGAGAAAATTCCGCGAAAGGGTCGAATCAGGTTCGTAAAGTTTGTGAAAGAAGCTCCAAGCGATGAGCAAAGAAATGACTTTGGTTTTCCCTGCGCCCGTTGCCATTTTCAAAACATACCGGGGCCAGTCTTCGGCGAACATGCCATGCGATACTGCTCCGGATGCGTCGAACCGAAGTAGGTCAAATTTATCACGGGCCTTTCGGACATCGTGGAGCCAGATGACTGTCTCGACTGCCTCGCGTTGCGCAAAATAATACTGGAATGCGGATAGCGAACCGTCGGCATTTTCAAGTAAGTGGTCGCTCTCGAACCACCACGTTAGGAGTGTAGCCGATGTCTCAGTAGCTCCCGGATAACCAGCCTGACGCCAGGCGTAAACCTCTGAGCGGACCTTCGCAACCAGCGGTGGAAGCAGCTTCTCGTAAGCGGTGCTCCTGAGCGTTTCATCTGCCGGGAACCAGCGATGCTCTGGAATCAGCGGATCGTAGGGCGAGCTCGGGAATTCGGGGTGAAGGGCCATGTTTAGACAATCGGGGTCGAAGACTTCGAGGCTAGGCGATTTTGATGATGAGATTTAGACATGACCTGCTTCGCATCCGCCGGATTCATCTTTTCATAGCCAAGTTTGCGTAAGCGGTTTGAAGGTGGAGCATCAGGATGAAAACAGCAAATTCGGTTTGGAAGGTGCTACGCGTTCGATGGCGGCTTTGCAAGGCGCAAGGCATATCGGCGGGAGGAATGCGTGGGTTTTCGTGCAGAGGCGCAGGGACGCGGAGAATGCGATGCATCGCCATGGAATGCTGGACGTTCGGATGTCGCGCCGAAGCTGTAACCTGTGCAGGCCCCCCATACAAAAACCTTCGTGACGACCGGGGTCGGTTCGGTTTTTCCGCCCCTGCGTTTTCGTTGTCCGCCGGAGGTTGCGTTGCTTACGCTTGTGAGGGCTTAGCCCCCGTGACGACTTTATCAGGGAGATCGGAAGGAGCCTGTGTTTGATGCAACAGGGTTATCGGGTTAAGTGGATATCTGACTTGATTTTGCGCGGCGCGGGTTGTTTGCTCGCAGGCATGAAGCCTGTTTGCTCCCTGGTGCTTGGATGGTGTATCGCATTTTTTCTGGTATCGACCGCCGCGGGCCGCGCGGCGGATTTTACGACACCCAGCGCGGAGGAGCTCGCCAATCAGCAATGGGGGGCGGATGGAGGGGCCACTAAACCCTCCGCAAATCAGCCTGCCCGCTCGGTTTATGATACTGGCGAAGGCGTGAGTGGCACGGTGTACGCGGCGGTCGGTTTGCCGGATGGCAGTGTCATCCTCGGTGGCGAGTTTTCCACGGTGGATTCGCAGCCCCGCATGAATCTGGCAAAAATCCTGCCCGACGGGACACTGGATCCGACGATTTTTGGAAAAATCACGGATGGCGTGAATGGCACTGTCTATGCGCTCGAGGTGGATTCGCAGGGCTGCATGATCGTCGGCGGGTATTTTTCCGAGGCGCAGGAAAAACCGCGCCAGAACCTTGTCCGGTATAATCCCGATGGATCGCTTGACCTGACGTTTGGGGGTGCTCAGTTGCCCAATGGCCCGAACGGGCAGGTGCGCGCCATCGCCATTCAGCCGGATGGACACATCGTGGTCGGCGGAGAGTTTTCCATGGTTGGCACGTTTGAGCGCCGCAATGTCGCAAAGCTCAATCCGGACGGAACGGTGACGGGACCGCAGACCGCATCCACCGGAGTCGGCGGCACGATCAACGCACTCACCGTCACTTCCACCGGTGCGGTTGTGGCCGGTGGGATGTTTGAGGTGGCAGGCAGCACGACACGCGGTATTACGACGGTCGCGCCGTAGGTTTTGCGGCCGTGCGGGCGGCGAGAGTATACCTTCTTCTCGACGTGGCGCGACACGTGCTGTATGCGTAGCCACATGGAAGCATCGGCACCTACGGGCTTGGGGAATTCGGCGGCGCGCTGGCGTTGGCCATCCGGCCCCCGGCTGCAGAGGCTCCTGTTTGGAAGCTGGTCTTTGGCCGTGTTTGCGTTCCTTTACATTCCGATCATCATTCTTGTTGTTTTTTCGTTTAACGAATCGCGTTTAAACGTCCAGTGGGTGGGATTTACGACCCAGTGGTATAAGGAACTTTTTGAGAATGCGGTGCTGATCAAGGCGTTCAAAAACAGCGTCATTGTCGCCGTGGGAGCTACCGTGCTGTCAACGGTGCTGGGAACGATCGGTGCATGGATGATGTATCGCTACCGGTTTCCGATGCGGAATGCGCTGAATCTTTTGATTTTTGTGCCGATGGTGATGCCGGAGATCCTGATGGGTGTGAGCTTGCTGATTTTGTTTGTGAACATGCATTTGCAATTGGGCTATCTGACCATGATCATCGCGCACACGACGTTTTGTTTTCCGTTTGTTCTGGTCGGAGTCCAGGCGCGGTTGGAGGGGATCGATCCGTTTTTGGAAGAGGCTGCGATGGACCTTGGTGCCACGCCGATCCAGGCGTTCTGGAAAGTGATCGTGCCGTATCTGATGCCGGCGATTGTGGCCGGGGCGTTGATGGCATTCACGCTTTCGTTCGATGAGTATATCGTTAGTTTATTCACTACCGGACCGGACTCCCAGACCTTGCCGCTCAAAGTGTATGGTATGGCGAGAAAGGGGTTGGACCCGCAACTGAACGCGCTGAGCGCGCTTTTTGTTCTGGGAACGATCGCACTTGTTCTTTTCAGTCAGCTCACCAAAAAACGCACATGAAACCATGAAAATAAAAACACACCTCCTAACCGCCGCAGCCGCAGCCATTGCAGGGACATTGTTCCTCTCGGGTTGCGATAAACCAGCCACACCGGCTCCGACCGAAGCTCCCGCCGAGGCCGCAGCAACACCCGAGGCGACAGCCACTCCGGAAGCCCCGACTCCTGAAGCCGCTGCACCAGCCGCCGCCGCGCCGGTGACAAATGATGAGCCGAAAGAACTCAACTTGTTCTGCTGGTCCGAGTATGTGCCGCAAACGGTGATCGACGCCTTCACCGCCAAAACAGGCATCAAGGTGAATGTCCAAAACTATGCCTCCAACGAAGAAATGCTGCAGAAGTTGCTCTCCGGTGGCGGACAATACGACTTGCTCCAACCGAGCGAATACATCGTCGAGGCCATGATCAAGGAAGACATGCTGATGCCGTTGGATCAAAGTTTGATCCCAAACCTGAAGAATCTGGCACCGGAGTTCAGGGCTCTCGATTTTGACCCGAACAACAAGTTCTCGGTTCCATGGATGGCTGGCACGGTAGGTATCGTGATCAACGTCGAGCAAGTCACGGATCCCATCACCGGGTTCGCTGATGTCTTTCAGGAGAAATACAAAGGGAAGATCGTGGTGCTGGATGATGCCCGTGAAATCGTGAGCTGGGCAATGGCAACAAATGGCATTCCGATGAATGATATCACCGACGAAAACATCGAGAAAATCCGGCCGACGCTGCAAGCGTGGCTGCCGCTGGTCAAAGTTTACGACTCCGACAGCCCGAAAACTGCGATGCTGAATGGTGATGTCGCGCTCGGGATCGTGTGGAGTGGCGAAGGGGCCTTGTTGCTCGATCAGGAGCCGGACAAATTCAAATGGGTGCTGCCGAAAGAAGGCACACACTTGTTTGTGGACAGCCTGGTAGTTCCAAAAACTGCCAAACATCCGAAAAACGCGGAGATGTTCATTAACTTCATCCTCGAGCCGGAAATCAGCGCGATGATTTCAGCAGACTTCCCGTATTTGAATCCGAATGTCGAGGGCCGCAAGCTGCTGAGCCCGGAGCAACTCGCCAATGTGGCCAGCTTCCCGCCGTCTGAGGTGGTGGCTGAGCTTCAGACATTCAAAGACATCGGAGAGCAATCGTCGGTGGTTGATGATTTGATCACCACGATCAAAGTCGAATAACCGGCATTTTTTAGAATAGAACACCGGATGGCAGCGAGCGCCACAGCAACTCCAGCGCCCAGCGCGGCTTTCGAAAGAAAGCCGGGCTTGGGTGCGTGGGTGTTTATGGCGCCGCTGCTGCTCTGGTTACTGCTGTTTGTCGTCGTCCCGACTGGGATGCTCATCATGACCAGTTTCGTCGAGCGGGACAGCCTCGGCCGATTGGTTTACAACTTCACGTGGGAGAATTACATCCGCGCCTTCGACTGGAAGTGGCTGAAAATCCTCCTTGTTTCGATCTGGTATGCCTTTCTTACGACCGTGATCTGCATGGTCGTGGGCTACCCGGTCGCGTATTTTATTGGTCGCTCGCCGGACCGTTTCCGGACGCTATTGATCACGCTCGTGATGATTCCGTTCTGGACCAGTTTTTTGATTCGGACTTACGCTTGGATTGCGATTTTGAGCCGGGACGGGTTGTTGAATAGCTTTTTGATATCCGCGAGTATTATTCCGGCGCCGATTGGGATGATGTATACCCCGTTCGCGATCGTGCTCGGGCTTGTTTATACTTATTTGCCATTCATGATTTTGCCGATCTACACAAGTGTCGAGCGGATGGATGGAGCGATGATTGAGGCGGCCTACGACCTCGGCGCTGGGCCGGTGCGCGCGTTCTCGAAGGTGATCATCCCGTTGACCCGTCCGGGAATCGTAGCGGGTGCTTTGTTAGTTTTTGTGCCGTCGGTCGCGATGTTTGCCATCACGACGCTGATGGGAGGAGGATCGAACCCGACGATTGGCGAGATCATTCAAAAACAATTCACGTCTGCGCGGAATATGCCTTTTGGTGCTGCGCTGGGTACACTGCTGCTGGTGTTGTTTTGTGTCGCGCTTTGGGCCACTCGCGCCCGTGGCCGCGACGATGCTGACTAATATCCGCTTCCAAGCAGGAGGTCTCGGAAAACCGCAGATTAACGGGATTTCCGCAGATTTTTTATTGGGTTAGCACGAGGCGCTTATATTCCAGTGAGGCGGCGGAGAAGTTCACGATCAACGCGCGGTCAAGGCGTGTCACCCTCAGGTAGTTTAGTGTCTGCGCCATCTCAGGCTTTCCGATTTGTTTGATGGCCTTGCACTCAACGAGCACACTACCAAAGCACAAGAAGTCCGCTTTGTAGAAGCTAGGAAGCAAGCCTCCTTTGTATCGGACTTGCAGGAGCTTCTCTCGCTCAAATGGAATCGTTGCGCGAGTTAACTCCACAGCGAGTGCATCTTGGTAAACGACCTCCAAAAATCCTTGACCCAGTTCGCGATGCACCTCCATCGCGGCTCCAATAACAGCGTAGGTCTGTGGGTCTTTTGTCATAAAATCTGCGGCAATCGGTGATAATCTGCGGTTGATTAAAGCATTACTGCGTCACCAGAGACCTTGACGAAAAATCATTTCCAGTTGGGGGGCTAGGTGGGCGCCAGCGTCGCATCAAATGCGGTGAGCGCCTCTGCGGCTTTTTCCCAATCGGCAGTGGTCTTTTCGAGTGCGTCGGAGACTGCTGTGAGATCGCGATTGATTTGGAGAGCAAGCGCCGGGTTGTCGTAGGTCGCCGGGTCTTCGAGTTTTGCGGTCAGCGATTTTTCTTCGGCCTCCAGGCGTGCAACTTCGGATTCGAGCGCTTGCACGCGGTCGGTGAAAGCTTTTCTTTCGCGGTTGCGAACTTGGCGCGCTTCCGACTCCGCCCGTTTTTCCTCGCGGGTTTTGAAAATCTTCTGCCGCTCGGCGGGGGCCTGGGGCATGGCGTTCGCCTCCGTCGCATTAGTCGAAAGTGCGGGGTCGCTCGAAACCAACGCCTGCCGCTCGGATAGTGCAGCCGTCTTATCTAAGAAGTATTGGTAATCGCCCGGATAGAGCTTGAGCCGTCCGCCTTGCACATGGACGACGCTGCGCGCGATCGCGCGAATAAAATACACGTCGTGGCTGATGAACACGACGGTGCCTTGGAACTGGGTCAGCGCATTCACCAGCGCGTCGATGCTCGGGATGTCGAGGTGTGTGGTCGGCTCGTCCATGAGGAGGAGGTTCGGCGGATCGAGCAGCAGTTTGACGATGGCAAGGCGGCTCTTTTCTCCGCCGCTCAGCACTCCGACCTGCTTGAATACGTCATCACCACGGAAAAGAAACGCACCGAGCACCGTGCGCACAAACTCCTCGGAGATGCCGCTGCGGGCGCCGGATCGGGCTTCCGCGAGCACCGTGCGCGAGGTGTCCAACATCTCGGTGCGGTATTGTGCGTAGTATCCGATCTTGACCTGATGGCCTGGCTCGCACGACCCGGCCCGGATTGGCAGCACACCGGCGAGGATTTTCAAGAGGGTGGATTTCCCGGCTCCATTTGGACCGACGAGCACCATGCGCGAGTCCCGCTCGACTTCAAAATCCAGATCTTTGTAAACGACATGCTCGCCGTATGCCTGCTCGACGCCACGCAGTGCGATCACACGTTGACCTGAGCGACTAGGCTGCGGGAACTTAAAGTGCACGACGGGCGCGTCCGACTCGGGCGCTTCGATGCGATCCATGCGGTCGATCTGCTTCAGTTTGCTTTGCGCCTGCGATGCCTTGCTCGCCTTGGCACGGAACCGGTCGGCAAACTCCTGGAGTTTTTTGATCTCGCGTTGTTGGTTGTCGTAGGCCGCCTGCTGCTGCTCGACCCGCGCTTTGCGCTCTGCGACGTAGGAATCGTAATTTCCATTGTATTTGTGCAGTCGGGAATTCCGGATTTCGACGATGGCGTTGGTGAGGCAGTTCAGAAATTCGCGATCGTGGGAAATCACAATGAACGCACCGGAGTATCCCCGGAGATACGACTGAAACCACTGCAGCGCTTCGAGGTCGAGGTGGTTGGTCGGTTCATCGAGCATGAGGAGATCGGGCTCGGTGACCAGCAGGCGGGCAAGGTGGGCGCGCATCACCCATCCGCCGCTGAACGTGCGAGCCGGTCGGTCGAAATCGGATTCGCGGAAGCCAAGGCCACCGAGGATTTTTTTTGCTTTGGGTTCTCTGGCTTGCGCATCGAGGTCGGCTTGGTAGTCGACTTCAAAATCCTCGGCCTCGTCCACTGCGACGGGCCGTCCGGTCGCGAGCGCAAGCACTGTTTCCTCGCCTACGGGCGCACTTTCCTGCGGTAAAAACCCAACGGTAGTGCCACGCTGCACGGAAACGTGACCCTCATCCGGCTCGTCCTCCCGAAGAATCAGCGAAAACAACGTCGTTTTCCCCGCGCCGTTGGGACCCACCAGACCGATGCGGTCATTGCGGTTGATTTGAAGCGAGACATCTTGAAATAGCACGCGTCCGCCAAAAGACTTGGTGACGCCAGAAAGGGTAAGCATCCGCACGTTATGGCAAAGAACAACGCTAGGGCGCAACCACGGCGATACGGAACTCAGAAATCCCCTTGGACGCGCGCGACTTCCAGTGCATGATTCTCAGGGTCGGCCATGATCGTTCATCCACACTATGACTAATCCTGCGAGTGTTTCAGCTCCCGTCGAAGTGCATGACCTCACCGTCACGTATCATAAACGTCCGGTGCTCTACGGAATCGACCTGAAGGTGACTCCCGGCAAACTCATCGGGATCATCGGTCCGAATGGCGCGGGCAAGTCCACGCTCATCAAGGCGATCATGGGGCTCATCCGGCCCGCCAGCGGATGGATAAAAATCTTTGACCGCCCGTATTCGGAGAATGCGCATCGGGTCGGTTATGTCCCGCAGCGGGAGTCGGTGGATTGGGATTTCCCGGTCAACGTGATGGACGTCGTGATGATGGGAAGATACGGCAAAATGGGATTGGGTCGCCGTGCATCCAAGTTGGACCGTGAAGTGGCGGCCGAGTGTTTGGAAAAGGTAAAAATGTTGCCTTATGCGCGGCGGCAGATTGGCAACTTGTCCGGCGGCCAGCAGCAGCGTGTATTTTTGGCGCGGGCGCTGGCGCAGGAAAGTGACCTTTACCTCATGGATGAGCCATTCGTAGGGGTCGATGCGGCTACGGAAGCGGCGATCATAGACATCCTGCGCGAACTCAAATCCCGTGGAAAAACATTGCTGGTGGTGCACCATGACCTCGCGTCGGCCAAGGCGTATTTCGACGAATTGATCCTGCTGAACATGCGTCTTGTGGCGTTTGGAGCCACAGCGGATGTGTTCACGCCTGAGGTGTTGCAAACCACCTACGGCGGGCGGCTGACGATCCTATCGGACGTGGTTCAGGCGATTGGCGAGCGGCCTTAGAGGATGTGATGAACATGCGCGTGGGATGGCGTTTGAAACCGATCGTGGGGCGTGCGGTGTGCGCGCTCGGGGTCTGGTTATTAACTGCTCCGGCTGCCCATGCGGCGCGGATCAGCGATATCGCGGAGTCCACGTTGTTGGAGCGGGCGATTCGGTTTTTTTCCTTCTCGGATCCGTCGCTGCGGTTTGCGTTGGCTGGGTCGATTTTGCTCGGAATTTGCTGTGGGTTGATGGGGGCATTTCTCGTGGTCCGAAAGCTTGCGTTGATGGGCGACGCCCTTTCGCACGCGGTGCTGCCAGGTGTGGCACTAGGGTTTTTATGGAACCTGACGCGGGACCCGGTGGCGATTTTTGTTGGTGCGGTGTTGACCGGACTGCTGGGTGCTGGCACGGTGCAGGTGATCCGACAAACCACGCGGCATAAAGAAGACGCAGCCCTCGGGTTCGTGCTGGCATCGTTTTTTGCAGTCGGGATTTGCCTTTTCACCATGATCCAAAACTTGCCGGGTGGGAACCGGAGCGGGTTGGATAAGTTTATGTTCGGGCAGGCCGCGTCGATGGGGCCGCAGGATGTCGGGCTTCTCGCCGTGGTGACCGGGTTGGCGCTGGGCGCGGTGCTTTTGTTTTACAAAGAACTCAAGATCACGAGTTTTGATCCGGCGTTTGCGAGATCGACCGGCTTGCGCGTTCAGATTTTCCACTACGGACTCATGCTATTGCTGGCATTTGCGATTGTGGCATCATTGCAGGCTGTTGGCGTGGTTTTGGTTTCCGCGATGCTGGTTATTCCGGCGGCGGCGGCTTATTTGCTCACCGACCGGTTTGGGATGATGCTGCTCCTCGCGTCGGTTTTTGGTCTGGGCGCGGGCGCAATCGGATCGTTCATGTCGTTTGTCGGGAGGAATCTCCCGACTGGTCCGCTCATGGTGCTGTCCGCGAGTGCCGTCTTTTTGCTCGCTCTGTTGCTGGGGCCGCGGCACGGGATCCTATCCAGATGGTGGAGACAAGTGTCACGATCCGCTCGTATTCGCCGCGAAAACACACTCAAGGCGATGTACCAAGTGCTGGAGGAAAATGACTTCACGACGGATCAGATCACGATCAAAGACCTCGCCGTAAAACGCAGAGAAACACTGGATGAAGTGGAGCATCAGGTGGCTACGCTGAAACGCCACGGGCTAGCAACCATATCATCCACCGGCGATGCGGCTTGCCTAACTCCGGCGGGGTGGCAGCGCGCGTGCGAAATCGTCCGCAACCACCGGCTCTGGGAGCTTTACCTGACAAATGCCGCGCAAATGGCACCTGACCACGTCCATGACGATGCAGAAGAAATCGAACACGTCCTTGGCGAGGCCAACGTCCAGGCCCTGGAGCGGCGATTGAATTTCTCACGAAAAGACCCCCACGGGAAAATGATCCCCGGGATCGAGGACATTCACGCCGGGCGGGCATTGTCGCGCGATTCCGAGCGCGCCACGGGATTTGGGGGGAAGGCCTGATGGGAACCCTGATCCCTGCTTTTGACTTTCAGCGCTGCGTTATCGAGCCGTGGGTGTCGGATCCTTGGGGCACAGGTTGGATCATTGCGATGGGTTTTTTTGTACTGGCTGCCGGAGGACTGGTTGGGAACTACCTGCTTCTGCGGCGGATGGCATTGATCGGCGACGCTATCAGTCACAGCATTTTGCCGGGCCTGATCGGTGCGTTTTTGATTTTTCGCAATTCCGGAACGCTGGTGTCCGTTCTGGGTGCGTTTGCAGCCGGCGTGGTGACCGTGGCGATGATCGAGTTTATCCACCGTCAAACGCGCGTGAAACCAGACGCTGCGATCTGCATCGCCTTCACCAGCCTGTTTGCACTCGGAGTGCTCATGATCAGCGCGCTTGAATCGCAGGGGAGCTTTCACATCGATGCGGACTGTGTGCTGTATGGTGAGATCGCATTTGTCCCGTTGGAGGAGCCGCTGCAATTCGCAGGCCTGACACTTGGCCCGCCGTCCGCCATCCGGATGGCAGGAATTCTTGCCTTGGTGATTGCGGTGATTTGCATTTTCTACAAAGAACTGCTCGTGACCGCATTCGACAGCGGCCTAGCCCGATCCATGGGAATGAAATCCGGCGTCTGGCACTACGGGCTGATGGGTGCCGTCATCTTGGTCGTAGTGGGTGCATTTGAAAGCGTCGGCGCGATCCTCGCCGTGGCAACGCTCATTGTGCCGCCGATGTTTGCAGCGCAATTGTCGTCCCGCTTGAGTGTGCGCCTCGTTCTCACGATGGTGCATGCCGCGATCAGTTCGCTCCTCGGGTTACACCTTTCTTACTGGCTCAACTGCTCGGTGGCCGGAGCGATGGTCGTAGTCGGTGCGGCACTATTCGTGGCAGCTTGGGCCGTCACAACCCTCCTTAGCGTCTGGCACCGGCAGCAGTCGGAGCCAGAGTCATCGGAAAGTTCACGCGCAACCTACAGCATCCCCTAGGTGTTTCGCTGAGTTCCGCCAATCCGTCGTTAAAGGCGGGGGCTTGGACGACGCGCCCGAACCTCGCCGACTGTCAAACGGCGCGCAAAACCAGACTCGAGTTGATTCCACCGAAGCCAAACGAATTGCTCAAAATCACCCGGCACTGCATTTCGCGCCCGTGGTTAGGAACAATGTCCAGATCGCATTCCGGATCCGGATTTTCGTGATGCAGCGTAGGCGGGATCCAGCCGTGTTGCATGGCGAGGCAACAAATGATCGCTTCGAGCGCACCCGTAGCACCGAGCGGGTGCGCGGTGTATGCCTTGGTTCCGCTAATCGGGATCGTCCGTGCGTGATCGCCGAACACGGCCTTGATGCAGCGGGTTTCGCTCGAGTCGCTCACACGGGTGGAACTCGCGTGCGCGTTGATGTAATCCACTTGCTCCGGGTTCATCCGCGCATCGTCCAATGCCCGTTGCATCGTGCGGATGCAGGGAAGGCCGGTCGGATGCGGGGCAGTCATGTGGTGCGCATCGTTGCTGAGACTGTAGCCAAGGATCTCCGCGTAAATGTGGGCACCCCGGCGTTTTGCGTGTTCGTATTCCTCGACCACGACGGCCCCTGCGCCCTCACCCATCACAAACCCATCCCTTTTCGCATCAAATGGCCGGCAGGAGCGCGGCGGATCTTGTTGGCTCATCGTGCGAATGAGAGTGAATGCGCCGTAGGTCAGCGGGCTGAGCGGAGCTTCCGCCGCACCCGCGACGATGACGTCTGCCAATCCGTCCCGGATGTAACGCATCGCTTCGCCCAGTGCGATAGTGCCGCTGGCACACGAGTTCGAATTGGTCGTTCCCAACCCTTGAAATCCGAATTCAATCGCGATGTTGGAATGCGCCGATCCGCCGAAGACTTGAAGCGCAAGGAGTTGATTCACGGCGCGCGGACCGCCAGCAAGGAAGGCTGCGTTCTCGGCTTCCGCATTGGCAATTCCTCCAAGCGCGGTTCCAAAGCTGACGCCTCGCGTCGATGATGGGTTTTCGGGTGAGACTTCTAGGCCGGAATCGCGGATCGCTAGGGCCGATGACGCCACCGCAAATTGCGCATAGCGGTCCAACCGCTTGAGCCGCTGCGGGGAAAAAAAGTCAGACGGATTGAAGTCTGACACTTCTCCCGCTCCGCATGCGTTGAAGCGCGACGTATCAAATGTAGTCACGCGTCCGATGCCACTCCGCTCGGCTAGCAAGCCGTCCCACAGATCGGACTTTCCCGTGCCGATGCACGAGATGGGTCCGAGACCCGTGATGACGGCGCGTTTCATTCAGCGAATGGAACAGAGCCGATCAGGGGCGACGAGAGGATTCGCACGAAACTAATCCTGGTGGGCAAGTATTTCGGCGAGATGGATCGTCTTCACGCCCGTTCTCTGCCGCTGGAGCATGCCTTGGATTTGCATGAGGCAACTGGAATCGCCCGATACCACATATTCGGCACCGGTATCCACAGCCGAAGCACACTTCACCTCACCCATCGCACTGGAAATTTCCGGGAATTTCACCGCAAACGTACCCCCGAATCCGCAGCACGTTTCGGCCTCTTTCATTTCGATTAACTCCAAGCCGCGCACGTGGCTTAACAACTCTCGCGGCTCGCGTTTGATGCCCAGTTCGCGCATGCCGTGGCAGCCGTCGTGGTAGGTTACTTTCGCGTCAAACCGTGCGCCGAGGTCGGTCACTTTCAGCACATTCACAAGGAATGCCGAAAACTCATGGACTTTCCCCGACAAAGCAAGGGCTTCCGGTTCGCGCTTATGACCGTGGAACAACTCCGGATAAAACACCTTCAACATCGCCCCACACGAGCCAGACGCTCCAACAACCACGTCCGCATCCCGAAAGGCATCCATCATGGAACATGCACTGCCACGGGCCTCATCCCAGTAACCCGAGTTGAACGGCGGCTGGCCACAGCATGTCTGGCCTTCCGGGTAATCAACTTCGTGCCCAAGACGCTCCAGAATTTTAATCATGCTGATAGCCACGTTCGGGTAAATCTGGTCCACGAAGCACGGGACAAAAAGTGAGACTCGCATAGGTAACTATTACGCCAGAACTTCACCCGCCGGTCAGCAAAATTGATTCATTTATCCCCTGGATGCCTACTGGAACATGATATTGCAGATCACGATGGATGCTACTACGCCAACGAAGTCGGCAATCAATCCGGCCGGAACGGCGTGCCTGGTGCGGCGAATCGCCACCGACCCGAAATACACTGCAATCACATAAAAGGTGGTTTCGGTGCTGCCCATGATAGTCCCTCCAAGCATTGCAGAAAAGCTATCAGCGGCTCCAGGCTGGCTGATGATGTCGGAATACAGCGCGGTCGTTCCGGACCCGCTGAGGGGCCGCATTAGGACAAGGGGCAGGAGTTCGACCGGCAAGCCGATCACGGATAGCACGGGGCTTAACCATTGGCTCAGCAGCGTGATCCCGTTGGCTGCGCGGAACATCCCGATCGCAGCCAGAATGGCAACCAAGAACGGGATAATCCGAATCGCGGTCTGGAATCCATCCTTGGCGCCCTCCACAAACTCCTCATACACCGGCACCCGTTTCAAGGCCGCGTAGAGCGGAAAGAATGCCAACATCACAGGGATGGCTAGCACCGACAGTGTGCCCACCACAGCGCGCAATCCCCCGCCTCCCGCAGCAACCACCTCTTTTTGATAGAGGCCGATTGCGGCCCATCCGATAAAGCCTAGAAAAACCACCATGACCACCCACCCCAACGGGCTGAGCGGCGTTGATGCAGTGGGTTCAGGCTCCCCGTCGTCATCGGACGCATCATGCGCCGCAATCGGAACCACCGCAGCCTCTTCCGGGAGTGTGGGCAAACGGTAACCCGGCAAACGTTCCAGAAACTTCACGGCAATGATCGCCGATGCGGTGGAGAAAATGGTCGCGACCAAAGTCGTCCCGACGATATCGAACGGCCTCGTCGATCCTGCCGCCGCCAAAAGCGCTACTGTGGTGGCTGGGATGATTTGGACGGAGCTCGTATTGATTGCAAGAAACGTGCACATCGCGTTGGTTGCAGTGCCTGGGTTCGGGTTCAGCTTTTCGAGCAACTGCATCGCCCGCAATCCAAGTGGGGTGGCCGCATTCGCCAGTCCCAGCATGTTGGCCGCCATATTCATCACGATCGCACCGACGGCCGGGTGATCTTTCGGAACATCTGGAAAAAGCCAACTCATCAGCGGACGAAGTGCGCGCGCAATCACAGCGACAATGCCCGATTTTTCCGCGAGACGCATGAACCCGAGCCAAAATGCCATCAGCCCGGCGAGTGGGAGAGCGATGTTCATGACAGCGGATTTTGCTGCATCAAAGGCGCCCGTGGTGACGTCAGCCAAGTTGCCTTGAATGGCACCAAGGGCAATTGCCGCCAACACCAATCCAAGCCAAATGTAGTTCAACATAGCCGCGGTGCTAGCGGGGAATCAGCTTGGGTTCAAGCCCTGAACGGGATTTGTGGTTTACTCAATCAGCCGAAAACGCTACACAACGGGTGTCTCGCCTCTCCCAAAAGGCGCGAGATCCTCTCAACCCTCCCCCACACTCACCCTCGATACCACTATGTTTCTAGCTGCTTTACCCTACGTCGGCCAAGGCATCCCATTCGCACTCCTCTGCGGGGTGATCGGGCTTGTCGTCGCGATATTTCTGATTCGGTCCGTCAAATCCTCACCGGGCGGCACTCCCCGCATGCAGGAAATTGCCAGCGCTGTAGAGGAAGGGGCCAAGGCCTACCTCAACCGGCAAATCATCACGATCTCAGCGATTGCGGTCGCCATCTTCGTGCTTTTGTATTTCGTCCGCGATTTGGCCACTGCCTCCGGCTTTGTGATTGGCGCCGTGTGCTCGCTGGCCGCAGGCTACATTGGCATGCGTGTGGCGGTGATCGCAAACGTCCGAACCGCGCAAGCTGCCACCAATGGACGCTTCGCCGCGATGCGCGTGGCATTTAACGGCGGCGCTGTCACCGGATTGCTTGTCGTCGGGTTGGCACTTCTGTCAGTCGGCGGATATTACTTAATCGCGCTCCCGATGCTCGGTGCGGACAAAACGATCCTCAGCCTTGTGGGCCTCGCGCTCGGATCGAGCCTGATCTCCGTTTTCGCGCGCCTCGGTGGCGGGATTTACACCAAGGCAGCGGATGTTGGAGCCGATTTGGTGGGCAAAATCGAGAGCAACCTCGATGAGGATGACCCTCGGAATCCGGCCACCATTGCAGACAACGTCGGGGATAACGTCGGCGACTGCGCTGGCATGGCAGCGGATGTGTTTGAGACTTATGCCGTGAGTCTGATCGGGGCGATGTTGGTGGCATTTTTGACCTTGGGTGATGCTCCCGCCGCGATCGTGTATCCATTTGTGCTGAGCGGCATTTCGTTGATCGCCTCGTTCATCGGCATTTTGTTCGTTAACGTGAACCGTAGCCATCCGGCAACCTCGCTCATGGGTTCCGTGGCGGTGAGCGCAGTGATCGCAGCCGCAGTGTTGTATCCGGTAACGCTTGGCATGTTCGCGGGCGTGCCGGAGGTTTCAGCAACTGGAGTTTATTGGTCAGCCATCGTCGGGCTTTTGCTGACCGGAGCGGTCGTGTTGATCACCAATTACTTTACCTCCACCAAACATGCCCCGGTGCAAAAGATCGCGAAAGCATCGGAAACCGGACACGCTACGAACATCATCGCCGGCCTCGCGGTTGGAAACCACGCGACCGCACTGCCGGTGATCCTGATCGTCGTCGCGGTGCTGACGAGTTACTCGTTCGCCGGACTTTACGGCGTCGCCATCGCCGTTATGAGCATGCTTTCGCTGTCAGGAATCATCATCTCATTGGATGCCTTCGGCCCGATCACCGACAACGCAGGAGGCATCGCCGTCATGGGAGAAATGCCCGCCAAAACCCGCGAAATCACGGATGAACTCGACGCCGTCGGAAACACGATGAAAGCCGTCACCAAGGGATATGCGATCGCATCGGCAGGGCTTGCCGCGCTCGTGCTTTTTGGATCTTACGTGGCCGAACTGCAGGTGCACTTGGAGGGCGTGGGCCGCGCGATCGAAGGGTTGGACTTCTCGCTCAGCGATCCACGCGTGCTTGCTGGACTGCTCATCGGGGGGCTTTTGCCCTATGTTTTTTCGGCGTTCAGCATGGATGCCGTTGGGAAGGCCGCCGGCGCAGTCGTGCGCGAAGTGCGCCGTCAACTCGAAGCCAAGCCCGGCATCCTGCGGGGTGAAGATACACCCGATTATGGGGTCTGTGTGGACATCGTCACCAAGGCGGCGCTGCGCGAAATGATCGTGCCTGCGATGCTTCCAATTGTTACCGTGATCGTGGTGGCTGCCATTCCCGCGCTGGGGGCGGTTGCGCTCGGCGGATTGCTCGTTGGAACCATCGTCACCGGGCTATTTCAAGCGATTGCCATGACGTCATCAGGCGGTGCATGGGACAACGCTAAAAAGTTCATCGAAGAAGGAAACCTCGGCGGCAAAGGCTCTCCGGCACATGCTGCAGCGGTCACGGGTGACACCGTGGGTGACCCCTACAAAGATACGTCAGGACCCGCAATCAATCCGATGATCAAGGTGGTCAACATCGTTGCCATCCTTTTGATTCCCGTGTTCTTTTAGGCGGGCGGTTTGCTCCACAGTTCGAGGGCGGTGTTGACGACATCGTCCACACGCACATCGCGCGTTTTTCGGGTTCCGTCATTGCCGATTGGTGCCAGCAATGCCTTGCTGTAGGACGTTGGCCAGTGCCAGTTCCGGATGCTGGTCGGCCCAAACAAACTGAGGTTGCGCACCCGAAATGCTGCCGCAAGGTGCGCTGCCGAGCCGTCCACGCTGAGGACCATCTCCGCGTTGGCGCAGAGCCAGAGGTAGTTTTTCATCGTCGTCGGCTGGTCCAACCACCGGATCGCTTTCCCCGCACGCTCCGAGATTTTATGACAGTGCTCGATTTGCCACGGCGTAGTCGAGCTCGTCATGATCGCAGCCGGCGATCCTGCTTGGCGCAACGCCTCGACGACCGCAGTCCAGCCATAGGGACTCCAATTCTTTCTGCGCCATCCGGATGTCGGACTGAGAAGAATAAATGGCCCGTCTTTTAGGTCCTCGGGGCGCCATGATTCCGGCGGCATTTTGAGCTTCGGCGGGCGAAATTCACCATTCGCTGGCACCGGCAGGTTAGACCAAAAATACTCGGCGACGTAGGAATCCGAAAGCCCCGGCACGATGATGTCGTTGAAAATAAACCGGTGAAACCACGCCATCTCTGAAACATCCGGCAGGATGCAATACCGCTTCCCGGCCGGGGTGAGTATGGTCCTCCACACCGACTTATTGAGCGTGTCGAAACAGTAAACAGAACCTCGCATGCGCAGCGATGATTTTTGGTAATAGCTAGTCTCTTGGGGCATCAGTTCCAGCAGCGGAGCGTGTCCGCCGCGCGTCATCACTGCCACGTCTCCGCCATGATGGGCCTGCAATCGCTCGAGAGCAGGTTGCATGAGCAAGAGGTCTCCAAGTTGCTTATGAAATATGACGTAACATCCAGACATCGGGGCGAGGTAATTAAAGGTCTAGTGAAGCTGCCTTGTTCCGCAAAACAATCAACTCAGCATCACACGATGCTCCATTGCGGCCGGACGGGTTAGCGTATCTTGTGGAATTGTCGTGAGGTGTCGCCATGTTAGTGCTTGACTAGTTTCGGCGTCAATCCCAGCCGACGCGCGCCTCTCGTCTCCCTCCGGAAATCCCCCCGTATGAATCACATCCTCGCAGTGGATCAAGGCACCTCCAGCAGCCGGGCCATTGTTTTTGACTCCCGGCTGAACCCGGTGGGCACGGCTCAGCAGGAATTCGAGCACTACTTCCCAAACCCGGGCTGGGTCGAACACGACGCCCTAGAAATCTGGGAGTCCGTGCTCGCCACTAGCCGCAAAGCCATCGCGAACGCACGCTTAACCGGCACCGCGATCTCGTGTATAGGAATAACCAATCAACGCGAAACTATCGTCGTCTGGGATAGAAAATCAGGCACTCCGTTGCATCGGGCGATTGTGTGGCAGGACCGCCGGACCTCGGACCATGTGGCGGCACTGCGCGAGATTGGCAGGGAGCCGGACATTCAGGCGCGGACCGGCTTGGTTTTAGACGCCTATTTTTCCGCCAGCAAACTGCATTGGCTGCTGCGTGAAATCCCGGATGGTCGGGCGCGGGCTGAGGCTGGAGAACTTGCCGCCGGGACCATCGACAGCTGGTTGATTTTTCGCCTCACCCACGGCCGCTCGCATGTCACCGACGTGACCAATGCGTCCCGAACGATGTTAATGAACTTGGAATCCGGCACATGGGACCCGGAAATGCTCGGGTTGTTCGATATCCCGGCCTGTATGCTGCCGGAAATCCGTCCAACATCCGGCGTGCTTGGAGTCGCAGATGCCGCGCATTTCGGCGTCGAAATTCCGATCACCTCAGCCATCGGGGATCAGCAGGCTGCGTTGTTCGGGCAGCTTTGCACACGGCCGGGCATGGTTAAGTGCACTTACGGCACGGGATGCTTTATGCTCCTCCACACCGGAACGTCCCCCGTCAAAAGTGAAAACCGCCTCCTTACCACGGTGGCGTGGCAAATCGGTGAACACCCCCGCGAATACGCAATCGAAGGCAGTGTTTTCATGGGCGGGGCCTCCATCCAGTGGCTCCGGGACGGCCTCAAAATGATCGCCAGCACACCGGACGTGAACGCACTTGCCGCCAGTGTGGCAGACAGCGGCGGGGTGATTCTTGTTCCGGCATTTACCGGCCTTGGGGCTCCATATTGGGATTCTGATGTGACAGGCACCGTGTTCGGTCTGAGGCGGGACACCACCTGCGCCCACATCGCACGGGCCACGTTAGATGGCATCGCGTTTCAAGTCAGTGACCTCGTAACGGCCATGGAAAACGATGCAGGCATCCAAATTTCCACGTTGCGCGTTGATGGAGGGGCGTCCGCCAGCGATTTGCTGATGCAGACACAAGCGGACATTCTCGGCGTTTCGGTGGAACGACCCGCTCATGTGGAAAGTACAGCCATCGGGGCCGCCATGATGGCTGGTCTCGCGACGGGAATCTGGGCTGACCAGTCGGAACTGGAAGGCATTCGGCAGATCGATCATGTCTTTACAACCACCGTGCCATCCCGAGAACGAAAGCGACGGATCACCCGATGGAAAAATGCCGTGCGGCTGGCACGCCGATGGCGTTCCTGAACCCCGCACCTCAGACACCCACCAAGGCCATGAATAGAAACCACTTTCTCCACGAAATACAGGATACCAGCATGCCTTGGGACGTAGCCATCATCGGAGGTGGTGCAACCGGATTGGGAGTCGCGGTCGATGCAGCAACCCGGGGGTTCAGAACATTGCTGGTGGAAGCAGAGGATTTTGCAAAAGGGACGTCCAGCCGCAGCACGAAACTCGTTCACGGGGGTGTCCGCTACCTTGAACAAGGTGATATCCCATTGGTTCTGGAAGCGCTGCGGGAGCGCGGGCTTCTGCATCAAAATGCGCCGCACCTTGTGCATCATCTTTCTTTCATCGTCCCCCGCTACCAGTGGTGGGAAGGTCCATTTTTTGGTATCGGATTGAAGGTCTATGATGCGCTGGCGGGAAAGCTGAACCTCGCGCCGTCAAGAATGCTCTCACGCGATGAGACCATGGCTCGTATTCCAAACATCGAATCGAGCAACCTGCAGGGGGGAGTGGAGTATTTCGACGGGCAGTTCGATGATGCCCGGCTTGCCGTAGCCTTGGCACGCACCGCCGTCCACCATGGAGCAACCATGCTCAACTACATGCGGGTGAGCGATCTCAAAAAGTCTGGCGCTATAGTTACCGGATTCACCTGCAGGGACGCCGAAACCCACGCCGAATACGAGGTGAACGCAAAAGTGGTCATCAATGCAACCGGCGTTTTTGCGGACGACATCCGGCAAATGGATGAGCCCGGGGTGCCTGCGGTGGTTCAGCCAAGCCAGGGGGTGCATCTGGTTTTCGACCGCTCATTTTTACGGGGAGACTCTGCCATCATGGTCCCACACACGGATGATGGGCGAGTCCTCTTTGTGATCCCGTGGCATGACCGCGTGTTGGTTGGCACGACGGACACGCCGATGAAAACAGCCGAGATTGAACCGAAGGCGCTAGACAGTGAAATCGGGTTTATTCTCCGGAATGCGGCGCGGTATTTGGCGAAAGATCCCAACGAGTCGGATATCCTAAGCATTTTTGCCGGCCAACGCCCATTGGTCCGACCACCCAAACGCGACGGCAGTGAAACCAAGTCGATCTCCAGGAATCACGAAATCATGGTGTCCGGGTCCGGGCTCGTCACGATCGCGGGGGGCAAGTGGACCACCTACCGGAAAATGGCGGAAGATACGCTCAATCAGGCCGTTATGTTGAGTGGCCTAGACGACAACCCGTGCGTGACTGCAAACCTTCAACTTCACGGGTGGCGCAGCCCAAGCGCAACTCCGCTCCCGCCCGGCTTGGCCGAGTTGGGTGCTGACGCAGCCGCAGTTCAGCAAATGATGGACGCCGATCCTGCTTTATCAGAGCGAATTCACCCGGAATTGCCTTATCCCAAAGCATTGATCATCTGGGCTGTCCGAAATGAGCAAGCCCGGACAATCGAGGATGTTCTTTCCCGGCGCACGCGCATTCTTTTCCTGAGCGCAGCCGCTGCCGTTGAATCCGCACCGCGCGTGGCCGACCTCATGGCAGCCGAACTCGGGAGAGACAAAAATTGGATCGACTCACAGGTGCAGGCGTTCACCTCGCTGGCAAAAAACTACCAATCAAGCGGCCGTCGCGCGGCAAACTCCCCTGAAAATTTAGGAACCAAATGATCAAGAATTCGCGGCGGCAAATAATTTAAAATTATTTTGTCTTTTTTTGAACATCCTCGCTGGGTTGGCGTCTTACATATCGGTTAAGGCAGCGATTCGGGCCACCGCGGTTCAGTTTTTCTTTGTTTTCTGAGTTCCCGCGATGTGGCCCGAATCATTTTCAGCGATAATTCCAGCGCTGCGGCTGGTTCGCCACTTGTGATTTCGACGTTTCGAATTGTGACGGAATTGTTTCTTGTCAGGCTGGAGTGGGGCTTGCGAATCGACATCCGTTCTGAATAACTCTCCAAGGAAATGGCTGATTCTGTATTGATCGTTGAGGATGAGCAGGATGTCGTCGACCTCCTGCGCTACAACCTTAACCGGGCAGGGTTTGACGTCCTGATTGCCACGAATGGTGTGATGGGCCTTGAAATGGCTCGCTCTGAGCGACCCGATGTCATTATCCTCGATTTGATGTTGCCGCAAATGAGTGGTGAAAAAGTCTGCAAGGCCCTGAAAGACGACACCGATACAGTGAACATCCCGATCATTATGGTGACAGCCAAAGGCCAGGCGGGCGACCGGGTGTCCGGGTTCGAATTGGGTGCCGATGATTACCTTGCAAAACCTTTCAGCCCCAAAGAACTCACGCTTCGAATCCAAGCATTGTTGCGGCGCATCCGGACAGCCGCGAAAGCCGACACGTTCGAAGTGGGGCCGTTTCACGTCGACAAAGGCGCGTTTGATATTCGCATGAGCGGGCAGCGGCTCGAGTTGACCACCACCGAATTCAAACTACTGACGCTGCTTATCGAGCGCCGCGGACGCACACAGTCACGCGAGACGCTTTTGTTCGACGTTTGGGGATATCAGAACGCGATTGACACCCGGACGGTCGACACCCACATGCGTCGGCTGCGTGAAAAACTCAGCGATTTTGCGCCGTGGCTTGAGACGATCCGCGGGGAAGGTTACCGGTTTACAGCCGTTGATCCGACGTGAGCAGTTGGTGGATTTGGTTGCTTTCCGGTGCCGGGGTGGCCGCCATCGCATACGGCGTTGCGATTTACCTGATTCGACCGATTAAGGAAATCCGCGCATCAATCACCGCGTTGGCTACGGCCGCGCCCCTGCCTCCGGCGGTCTCATTTCCGTTTCCGCCGTTCCTTTCTGTCACCAACGATCTGCGGGCAATCGAGGACCGACTCGAGCGTCAGCGCAAGCAGCTGGAGGACGAGGGATTTAGCCTCAGAGCAATCCTTGGGAGCATGGAAGAGGGAATCATGATCGTGGATCGTGGACTTCGGATTCGACTGGCGAATGATGCGTTGTTTTCGATGTTCGATCTCAAGCAGTCCCCGATCAACCGCATGGTAATCGAGGTATTCAGGGACCACCGGATTACCTCGGCGATGCAGCAGGTCATTAAAGACGGGCGCTCGACCAAACTCGAGTTTCATACCGACGCGATCACATCTGCAGGAGAGCCAGAGCGGTACTATTCGCTGACAATCGCTCCGTTGTTTCCATCCGGCAGCGACCAACCCGCCGGAGTTCTGGCAGTCTTCAATGACGTGACCGAAATCCGATCCCTCGAGGTGGTCCGCAGGGATTTTGTCGCAAACGTTTCGCACGAATTCCGGACACCGCTCGCAATCATCACCGGGTATGTCGAGACCCTGCTGGACGGTGCAATTGATGATAGAGACATGGCGCTCCGATCTCTTGATGTAATCCAGCGTCACGGCAAACGCCTGAATTTATTGATCGATGACTTGCTGGCAATCTCCAGTCTTGAGCACCGCTCGGTGCAACTGGCCCTCCACGAAACCAACCTGAGGGAGTTGGCAGAGCGCGTCGTCGAGCAGTTGGAATCGGAGATTTCGGCAGCCGGCGTGAAGGTCGAATACGACTTTGCCTCCAACGCCGAGATCGCGCAGGTCGATCCCCCGCGCATCGAACAGGTCATGCTCAACTTGATTGCCAACGCCATCCGCTACGGAAAAACCCCGGGAGGCGTGGTAACAATCAGTTCAAAGCGCGACCGCAATCAGTTGGAACTCGCCGTGTCAGATAACGGCCCGGGAATCCCGTATGAGGATCAGCCGCACATTTTCGAGCGCTTCTACCGGGTCCGGAAAGACCGCGCGCGCGACGCCGGAGGCACTGGGCTGGGGCTCTCGATCGTCAAGAACGTGGCCCTCGTGCACGGCGGTTCAGTCGCAGTACGAAGCACGCCGGGCGTCGGCGCATCGTTTTTCGTAATGTTACCGATCGACAGCACCAAGCGCGGATAGCACTGGCGGCTGCGGGGTGAGCGTGCCGGTTGAATATCGATATCCGCTCAGTGGCGTTTCGACGGAAAACCCTCGGGATATCGTAAGGAACTTAAACTGAGTGCCCATCATTTCCGGATGCGTGAGGGTGAGAAACGCCTGACGTTCTCGGGCTGAAAGGATACCATCCCGTTCGCTGGCCGACTTTGACATCGATTGAAAGATCCCGGTCAAAAAGTGACACTGATCCGCGAACCCCAGCGTTTGAAATCCCTGCGCCCTCGCGACCATCGCGAGGGCGGTGAAGTCCACATGCGCTGTGATATCTTTGCTTCCGGGTGATTCCAGTGGCGCATCGTCACGCCGGTGGTTTGCGTAACACGATAATGTTCCGCCGGTTCGCCACGGCGCGTAGAGCAATTCTCGTGGAAAGCCGTAGTCGGCCACGATGACTGCCCCGCGCCTCACGCATCGGCACACGTCCCGAAGCCACTCGTCTGCCATGGGCCGGAACTCCGCGAGGTAGCCGTCCGGGGCATCGGGCAAATCCACAACCTCATCGGTCGGAACATCCACAAAAACCAGTTCGCCGGATTCACAGGCGACATGACGCTCCAACCACACGCCCTCAGATTTCACAAATAACCGGATCGGCAGCGCGTCGACGTATTCGTTTGAAAAATACACGCCGTCGATTGCTTCGCACGACGCAAGGTCGCTTGCCCAACGGACCGTGGAGCCGTGTCCGGCCAACTGATGGCGTTGAGCGGATTTCAAGTGATCAAACGGCTCGATCAAAAGATACCGTACCTGCTGATAGACCGCTGGGTGATCGCTTCGAAGCGCATCCAGAATGTCACACGCCAACCGCCCATCGTTGCCGCCTTGCTCTATGATAGTAAAATCACTGGTGCAGGCAAGGCGCTGGAACACCTCTTGGATCTGGAATGCGAGCAGCCGGCCGTAGAGCGCCCCCACGCTCACGCTTGTAAAAAAATCTCCTTCGCGTCCGATCTTTGCTTTTCCGGACGCATAATAACCAAGATCCGCATCAAACAATGCAGCCTCCATGAATGCGTCAAATCGTATCGGTCCGGACGATAGAATCTCCGCAACCAATCGTTCATTCAGACTAATGGCTGGCATCGTTTCATCCATCCGGCCACGCTCGTATCAGTCTGTCGTGACTTCCCGGACAAAGACGTTGATTTGGCCATCGGCTGTCTTTTTAACGTCCGTGATTAAGAACGGCCGGTCGGAACCACGCGACACACTGGCACCCTCGCCGGGGGCTTTGGCCCCGGATGGAAACTCGACGATGATGCGCGTGTTGGCGGCACCTCCGATCCCGAGCGGGCCACCACCCTGCGACCGCAGAACCGCACGATTTTGACCGGACGCGGTCACGACAAAGTTGCCTTGAAGGTACACCCGGTCGGACGGGGTGCCTTGGTCGGCGATTTGCTGTGTTTCTTTTACATTCATCAGCCGCCCGCGCGGCATCTGACCCGGCTTGTACGTCTGCCAGCGTCCACCCGCTGTGCTGGCCACCGCCTGGGCCGGCGTCGCAGCAGGCTTGGGCGTAGGCGTCGGCGATGGCGACGGAGATTGAAACGGCTTCAGTTCAACTTCTGGAGTCGGGGTCGGAGTTGCCTCGGGAGATGGTGAGGCAACCGGAGTGGGCTCCGGCGGGGTTCCATCGGGTGGAGCGGGCGGCAGGGTATTCATCGCGACTGCGATCGCAGCCTCCACGCGCGGCTCGGGTTCGAGCGGAATAGGCGTCGCCATCGCCATCGGCGTGGGTTGAGTGCTGGCCGTTGGTGCATTGACAGGCACTGCGGGCTGCACGCGGATTAGCGCGTCCGCCGGCGGAGCAGCCGTGACGTTGGGCTGGCCTGGCATCGCGACTGCGGCCGTTGGGTCATCAATGAGCCCGGCTTTGCGCCGATACATGGCATAGCGGGCGTCGGCGTCTTTGATGCGCTCGCCTTGAATGATCGGCAGGCTGGCTTCGACATTCAGCTGGGCCGGGGGCTCCAAGGCAAATCCGCCGGGGCCGGACGCCGCAGTGTAGCTCGGGTAGTGCAACGGGATCGCCGTGAACACGAGCCGTCCGTCTTCCAGCCTCCGGATATTGATAACGGCGGATAGGTCATACGTGCGCTTGATCGGGATATCCAGTCCGGTCAACAGACTGCGGTGCAACATCGGGACCATGCGCTCTTCGGCGGTAAAAATGTGCTCGAGCAACACCTTCGGGTTATCGGTATCCTGCGCGAGGGCAACCACCCCGGATGTGAAAAAGTCCGATGGCGTGAGTTCGTAAGAATCGAGGATATTGAACCTCCCGATGATATACGGCGTCGGCTTGGAGGTATTTTTGTAGTTCCACAAAAAATCTCTGAGGAGCGCTGAGCTCTCCCGGCGGAGTTCCGGATCCCGCATTTTGTCATAGCGTTCGAACAACTGGTTGCCGGTCAGGAATTCGCCGCGTGGTGCCGCCGTGTCGACAAACCGCCGTGGTTGCTCGATTTTGTTCAGTTTTTTAAGCAGAGCGTAGCTTGTCGGCTCTTCTGGATGCCCAAAAACATAGTAGGTGCCAAGCCAGCATAGCGCCACGAGCGCGACGAGCAGTATCATGAAAATGCTCCAGCCGATCACCGAGGCGAAGGAGTCTTTTTTTTCCGCTACCTCCTTGCGGCGAAATGAACGGTCGTCTCCGCGCTTGCGGATATTGAGTTGGCGGTCCGGCATAAATTCAGTGAGTCGCTGCGGCCTCGGGCTCCGGTTCAAATGATGTGCCACATCCGCAGCTCCGGGCGGCGCGTGGGTTGATAATTTTGAAGCCGCTCCCTGTCAACTCGTCGACATAGTCCAGTGTGCTTCCGTCGAGGAAGGCATGGCTCTCCGCATCGATCAGGACAGTGGCCCCGGTTTCACCAAAAACCGAGTCCGTGTCGGTGCGAGTAGCGATATCCATGTTGTATTGCATTCCGGCGCATCCCCCGCGCTCGACGGCGAGACGCAGCCCCTGGTCGTGGGTGGCCGCTTTTTCTTCCAGCAGCGCCCGTAAGTGGACCGCGGCAATTTGAGTGATGTGAAACATGATTATCTTGTATTTGCGACAGGCAATGAAGTCAAATGATGCCACAGAGTTTCCGATGATGCATCCCGTAACCGCAATCCCATTCGTCTTATGGGCGTGATCCAACGGCTGCCGGACGAGGTGGCCAGCCAAGTCGCTGCGGGTGAGGTGGTAGAGCGCCCTGCGTCGATCATCAAGGAGCTGATGGAAAACAGCCTGGACGCAGATGCCACGCGGGTGGATGTGGAATACCACCGGGGCGGAAGCGTATTTTTGGCGGTCACGGATGACGGTCGAGGGATGGATCGCGACGACGCGCAGCTGTGCCTGGAGCGGCATGCGACGAGCAAAATCCGCACCGGATTGGATTTGGAAAAAGTCCTCACTTTCGGATTTCGCGGGGAAGCTCTACCGAGTGTCGCGAGTGTTTCGCGGTTCCGGCTCTGCACGCGCCCGCACGATGCCGAGGCGGGCACCGAGGTGGTTGTTACCGGAGGAAAGATCGAATCGGTGCGCGATTGCGGAGAAGCGCCCGGCACCCGCATCGAGGTGCGATCGTTGTTTTTCAATTTGCCGGCCCGAAAGAAGTTCCTACGTGGCGAACGCACCGAGGCCGCACACATAGACCATCAATTCCAGACGCTCGCGATCACACACCCCGGGCGCAGGTTCTCACTCCAACGCGACGGGAAGCAGGTTCACCTCCTCGCACCCGCCGCCACGCTCGGCGACCGTGTCCTTGATTTGCTGGGCCGCGAGTTTGCGTCCGGGCTTTTCCCGCTGGAACCCGTCGAACTGAATGGCATCCGATTGCACGGCCTGCTGGGCCGCCCGGGCACCGCACGGGGAGACCGGTCCGGCCAATCGATTTTTATCAACCACCGCGCCATCGTGAGCCCGGTCATTTCCCAACCACTCCGGGACGCCTACGGCAGCGGGCTGCCACGCGGCATGCATCCGTCCGCGATTTTATTTGTCAGCATCGATCCGTCGCTCGTGGATTGCAACGTGCACCCGGCAAAACGGGAGGTTCGGTTTCAGGATAGCATCACGGTGCGCGAGACCGTGCTCGAGGTGGTTCGAAACGCGCTGTCCCAATTCCGCTCGCGACCACTCGTGATTTCCACGCCACCGGGGCCGCCTCCGGTTGAAAAGCCCACACATTTGCCGCAGCAGGGAGTTGGCAATGGAACGCCGGTAACGCTGACGAAGCCTACACCAGCCCCGGTCGTCCCGCCAAAACCGATCTTGCCGGCGTGGGACATGCCGCCGCCAGTTGCTTCGCCTCGTGTGGAGCCAACCGAAGAACTGCCAGGCACTCTTGCCCGGCCTGACGCATTCCGGTTTATCGGTCAATTGGGGGAGCGCTACGCGGTGCTCGAGGAACTGACATCCGGGCTCGTGCTTCTGGATAACCGGGCGGCCCGCGAGCGCATTGTTTTCGAAAATTTGCTTAACCAAATGCAAACCCGGAAGTCCGAATCCCAACGCTTGCTCCTCCCGGCGATCGTGGCCCTAGCGCCGCGCGACTTCCAATGGGTGTCTGAGAACGCGCAGCTTCTCGCGCACGCCGGAGTGCTCATCGAACCGTTTGGCCCCGGAACAATCAAAGTCGATGGGGTTCCGCCGGTTCTGGCTGACGTCGCGATTCCTGAGCTTTTGTTGAGGATTGCCGACGATTGCAGGCTTGGCGGCAAATCCGCCCGCTCGCGAGCCGTCGAGGAGACGATCGCCAAGACGCTGGCCCGCTCCGCTTCACTGCCTGCGACCCCACGCAATCCCACGGAGCTCGATCAGCTACTCAAAGCGTTGTTGAGTTGCGATCTTCCATACGCCTGCCCGAACGGTCACCCGACGATGATCCATTTCTCGTTTTCGGAGCTGGATAGAAAATTTGGCGGCAGCCGGTGATTCGCGACATTGCGAATCCGATCAGGATATGACATAACATCCAGATGCCTAAGCGACTGCGTATTGAGCCTGCCACATTGGATGACCTGCCTGAACTGGTCGAGTTGCTCTACGATTTGTTTTCGATGGAGGCTGACTTTGTGCCCGACCGCGATCGTCAATCACGGGGCATTAAACTGATCCTTGAGCAACCAAACCGTGGAAGGATTTTTGTTCTGCGAAACGACCATACGATCATTGGCATGATCAATTTGCTCATCACGATCAGCACGGCTGAGGGGGGATTTGTTTTACTATTGGAGGACCTTGTGGTGCACCGCGATCACCGGGGGCAGGGCTACGGAACCAAACTGCTCGAACACGCATTCGAGTTTGCGAAGAAAAAAGGATTCTCGCGGATCACTTTATTGACGGATAGCCCTAACGCTGCTGCGAAGAAATTCTATTTGTCCCATGGATTCGTGGACAGCGACATGATTCCCCTCCGCTATAAAGTCCAATGACCAACTCCGGCGGCTACGAAGATCTCGGTTTTGCAAAGGTTGACCACGACAGGGCCACTCGCTCCGGACAGCCAGAAGTCGTTTTTTGTCCCGGAAAAACTCCCGATGAGGTAGCAGCCATCGCGGTGAGTCTGGAAAAGAGGAATCCGATGATCCTGGCGACCCGCGCGAACATCGAGCAATTTGCCGCTGTTAGGTCCGCGCTTCCACAGGCGCGTTGGCACGACCGCGCCCGATGCATCACCCATGGGGAACCAATCAAACAACCCGGCTCCTGGCCTGTAGCGATACTCACAGCAGGCACCTCCGACCAAGCGGTGGCAGAGGAGGCCGCCGTCACACTCGAATGCTTTGGCCATGAAGTGCGGCGATTTACCGATTGCGGAGTCGCGGGTATCCACCGGCTATTTGATCAACTCGCCGAGATTCGTAAATGCGGTGTTTTGATTGTCGTTGCCGGGATGGAAGGCGCCCTGCCGAGCGTGGTGGCTGGCTTGGTCGATCAGCCTATCATAGCAGTCCCCACGAGCATCGGTTATGGAGCAAATTTCGGCGGGCTCTCAGCGCTTTTATGTATGATGACCAGCTGTGCCAGCAAGGTTACCGTGGTGAACATCGACAACGGCTTCGGGGCCGCAAGCGCGGCAGACGCGATCTTGCGCCTCGCATCGAAAAAAGCTCAGTAGGCGCAACCGGGCGCGCTTGCCACCTCAGGCACGGATGCGGAGTAAATGCTCGCAATGCCGAATGACAACATCACCTGCTTAGGCCCGACAAAGCCACACGCTGCCAGTAGTTTGAGCATTTCCTCGTGTCTAGGAAACGCCTCGATCGACTCGCCAAGGTATTCATAGGCCTCAGGCTTTCCGGTGAGCCATCCGGCGAACTTCGGCAAAACGTGGTGCAAATACCAACGATACGCAGGCAACATCACCGGCAACACCGGCATCGAAAAGTCCATCACCACGACCATCCCGCCCGGCCGCAAAACGCGCGCCATTTCCCGCAGTGCATTTTCGCGGGATGCCATATTTCGCAACCCGAATGCCACTGTGACGACATCAAATCCGCCATCGGCAAACGGCAGGCAGGTTCCATCTGCGACCACCACAGGCGACACCCCTTTTCGTTGAGCATGGCGGAGCATGGGTTCGCAAAAATCGGCTCCAGTGACTTCCGCATCGGGGCAACGGGCTTTGATCGCCAGCGCGAGATCTCCGCTGCCGGTTGCAACGTCCAAAATCCGCTTCGGGCTCGACGCAGCCACCATCCGGGCCGCCAGCCTTCGCCAAAAGTAATCAATCCCAAAACTGAGCGCGTGATTCGCCAAGTCGTATCTGTCAGCGATCGAAGCAAACATCCCTCGAATGTAATCGGGGTTCTGATGACGATCGGCGCGGGTGCAATTCATCTGCATCGTTACGTGGCAACATCCCCTAAGGATGGAAAATGCTCATGAGAGGACTCGAACCTCCACGGGTTGCCCCATACGGTCCTGAGCCGTACGCGTCTGCCAATTCCGCCACATGAGCAATGTGGAGTGGTGATGTAACCTGACTTGCCGGTCGTTGTAAATGAATGAAATCACAAATTGCGCTCGCAATTACCTCATCGCCGTGCAATATTCGCCCTCCAATCCAAGCATGAAAAGCTACATCCCATCCTTCCGGGCAATCCTGATTGCCGGTTCCCTCACCCTCCCCGCATCAATTATCGCTGCCGACATTCAAGCGCCTGCGCCTGCCACGGCGGCCCCGGCGCCAGCTCCTGCTGCGGAAGCACCTGCACTCGATCTCAAAGACCCGATCGCTGTGGTCAATGGAGAAAAAATCTCGAAAGCCGACCTCGAAAAAGCGTTTGCTGAAGCCGTCAGCGCAGCAGGTATTGAGCCGGGCATGCTTTCGGCAGACCAGCGAATCGCAGGTTATCGCCAGCTCCTCGACGACATGATCACGGACAAATTGGTGTCCGCAAAAGCCGGCTCGATCGAAATCACCGACGCAGACGTGAAGGCGGAAATCGAGAAGATCAAATCCCAGTTCCCATCGCCGGAAGTTTTTGAAGAGCAATTGAAGCAGTCGGGTCAGTTGCCCGAGCAGCTCGGCGAAATGGTCAAGACCGGCATGCAGCAACGCAAATGGATTGAGTCCCAAATCGAGGGAAAAGTTGCCGTCGTTGAAGCCGATGCCAAAAAGTTTTACGATGAAAACACGAGTGAGTTCGCGCAGCCTGAGCAAGTCAAGGCGAGCCACATCCTGTTCCTCGTTCCGGAGGATGCAACGCCCGAGGTCGTGAAAGAAAAAGAGGAGGCTGCGAAAAAGGCACTCGAACGTGCCAAAAAGGGTGAGGATTTCACTGCGCTCGCGAAAGAGTTGTCGGAAGAACCCGGCGCTGACCAATCCGGCGGAGACCTTGATTTTTTCACGAAGGATCGTATGGTTCCCGAGTTTGCAGAAGCTGCATTCACACAGGAAAAAGATGCCATCGGCGGCCCGGTGAAAACCGACTTCGGATTCCATGTCATCAAGGTGACAGACAAGAAGGACGCTGGCACGATGTCATTCGACGAAGTGAAAGAGCAACTCATGGCGTTTTTGCAGGACGGCAAGCGCCGCGATGCCGTGCGCACGGTCGTTGATGGACTTCGCTCCGATTCAAAAATCGAGATCAATCTGCCTGAACCAAGTCCGGAAGCCGCCGCACCAGCGCCGGCACCTGCTGGCAACTAGGCGAAGCAAGCCAAGCCCGCATGGCGCACCGGCAACTCACGGCAGGAGTCATCGGCCTCGGAATCATCGGCTCCCGGGTTGCAGCGCAATTGCGGAACGCCGGCTTCGAGGTCTGGGTCTGGAATCGCTCGCCCAAGCAAGAACCGAACTTTCTCGGCTCTGCCAAACAAGTGGCAGAGTCCGCGGAAACCATTCAGATTTTTGTTAGCGATGGACCGGCCCTCATGGCCACCATTGAGGCGATGAAACCTGCGCTCACCGCACGTCACGTGATCTTAAATCACGCGACCGTGGCCCCCAACGAGGTGAAGGCCGCCGCGGAAATTGTGACCAAGTGCGGAGCCGGATTCCTCGACGCTCCGTTCACTGGAAGCAAACTCGCAGCCGAAACTGGCAAACTCGTATATTACCTAGGCGGTGATGCATCGCTCCAAGAGCGCGTTCGTCCCGTTCTCAATGCTTCATCCAAGGATATTCTTTCTGTCGGATCCATCGGCCAGGCGAGCCTTGTGAAGATAGCAACCAATCTGGTTAGCGCCGCCACCGTGCAGGTGCTATCCGAGGCGCTTGCATTACTCGACAAAGCCGACGTGCCGCTGGAAACATTCATCAAGGCGATCGAACTCAACGCAGTTAACTCAGTCACCGCGCAACTCAAGATGCCCCTGATGCTCACCTGCGAGTTCAATCCGCACTTCGCACTAAAGCACATGCTCAAGGACGTGAACCTCGGGCTTACCGAGGCCAAAGCATGCAACATTTCGCTTCCCGCGACCCATGCCGTGGCGGAATCCATGCGGCAGGCGGTCGCTTCAGGATGGGGTGACCTTGACCTCGCGGCGGTCTCAAAAAACTACGCATTTCCCGCGAAAGTGAAAAGCGTCAAGATCCCATCGGGCGATACAGCAAGCGATGACCCGACCGCCACGGCCCAGCCGCGTAAATCGATTTTCCCACTCTTCGGAAAACGCGCTTAGCGGCTCCGACTGCTCCATGACTGCATCTTCGGGGGACACTGAGCGCTGGAATCAAGGTCTCGCAAACGGGTTCTTTGTTCGAATCCATGCAGTTTCCCGCTTTGCACTCACTGGTGCAGACCGCGTCAGGTATCTGAATGGCCAGTGCTCCAATGATGTGCGCAAACTCACCCAGAAATCAGACCCCATCCAAGCCTGCATTCTCTCCGCACGCGGCAAGCTCGATGCGGTGGTCTGGATTTGGGCGGAAGCGGATCGTTTGATTGTCGAATGCGACACAAACCTCGCAGACAAGGTTGCCGCTCGATTGGAAAAATACATTGTCGCGGACGATGTGACACTCGATCCGCTCCCGGCTCCCGGAAACGAATGGCATGTCGTCACAGGAAAAAATCCCTTACCCGATCCGATCCGGTCGCAGAGCATTCGATCCATCCAGCGCCTTGGCGCGCCGGGCATTGATGTCTGCGACGCGGCATTTCCGGAGAGCGCAGAATCCGCCGGGCTCGTTCTTGCGGACGAATCGATGCGCACCCTGCTGAGAGTCCAAAACCTCGTGCCAGCATGGGATCACGAATTGCAAACCGACACCCTGCCCGCTGAAGCCCGACTGGATAAAACGGCAGTCGATTTCCATAAAGGATGCTACTTGGGGCAGGAAGTGGTGTCGCGGATCGAAAGCGTCGGACATGCGAACCGGATGCTTCGAACGTTTGAGGTATCCGACGGGCCGCCTCCGCAAACGGGCGATGTTTTCATGCACCCATCGGCCCCCGAAAAAGCAGTTGCCGAAATCACGACCGTCGCCCGACACTTTGGGTTGTCGAAACACGTTGGTCTCTGCTACACACGGCGAGGGGTGGAATGCGGCGACCAATTGACCTCAGCCGACCAATCCACACGAATTACCATTTCCGATCCTTCTTTATGACTCCGATTCTCCGACTCGCTCTTTGCTTGCTTGCACTCTCTGTTGTCACACCGGTGATGGCAAACACGCTGGGGCCGGATGTCGCCGTGATGAAAATCCGCTTCGGCAAAGAAAAAGAACGGCAGCAAGTCGTCATCGGGCTGTTTGATTCCACCACACCGCTCACGGTGGCAAATTTCAAAGAACTCGCAGCCGATCGCTTTTATCGAGGCATGCGCTTCCATCGGGTCTTTCCCGATCTACTCGTGCAAACCGGAGACCCGAACAGCCGCCGTGGCGAAAGTGACAAGTCCGGCACCGGCGGTCCAGGATACACCGTTCCAGCCGAAATCAGCCTGCCGCACAAACGCGGCTCTGTCGTGATGTCCCGTCTCGCAGATATCACAAACCCAACCCGCGCCTCCAACGGCAGCCAATTCTACGTGTGCCTCGCCCCAATGCCCCAACTCGACGGCAAATACACCGTCTTCGGCGAAGTGCTCGAAGGCATCGAAGTGCTCGAAGCCATCAGCAAAAAGCAGACCGATAGTAACGATTTTCCTTTGGAAAAGATCGTGATTGAGTCTATAACCATCGTTCCTCGCGACTCACTTAACGCGACTACGACTCCTAACCCGGGGTTGTAAACAAAACGGGTAGGTACCGAAGTGGCCAAACGGGGCGGACTGTAAATCCGCTGTCTTAGACTTCACAGGTTCGAATCCTGTCCTGCCCATTCCTCTGAAAACTGCGTCGAAGTGCGGATTTAGCTCAGAGAGACTCCCGCATTTATTGCTAAGGTCGTGGACAAATACCGGTGATGGTCCTTGTCGGTGGGTGGCGGTTGCGTGAGACTGCGCGGGATGAATCCCTATTTTGCCGAGCTTGGCCGCAACGTTTTGCAGCGCTGGAAGGAGGAAAATTTTTCTCTTCCTGCGTTTCCCGGCATTGCCCGGGAAGCATTGGAAAACCAGCCGCCATCCGAAGCGGTCGATCTGAATGAATTGATTCAGGATTTTTTGCTTTCGGATGAGCAACCGAATCAAAGTGCCTCGGGGTTTGGACAGCCGGAGTTGATCGTTTACGAGCATCCGCGATTTTACATTCAGGTTTTGTTTTGGCTGGATGGCACGACCGACATCCATCAACACGAGTTTTCCGGGGCGTTTCATGTCATGGAGGGGTCGAGCCTGCACTCGCACTTCGAATTTCGAAACCCGCAACCCATCACAGCGCACTTCCGCCTTGGGGATGTGGTGTTAAAAGACACCCAGTTTTTGCAAATCGGCTGCACGGTGCCGATCACGTCCGGGCCGAGCTGTATCCACTCGCTGTTTCACTTGGATACACCGTCCGTGACGGTGGTCGTTCGCACGCAATCGGACCCTGGCACAGGTCCCCAGTTTACGTATCTCCCGCCGCATGTGGCACTGGACCCCGTGCAGGATGATGCGCTCACGATGCGACGCAAACAACTGCTGGACGCGCTGGAGCGGGTGGGCGACCCGGGCTATCCGGATTTGGTCATGGCCATGATTGAAGAGCTCGACTTCGAGCGCGGGTTTTTCATTTTGCAGAACGGGATTGGCCATCTCCGCAGCCTCGGCGCGTGGGATGCTGCATGGGAGGCATTTGCCAACAGGCACGGCGACCTATCGAATCAGATCCTTCCGACGCTCGAGGAAATCATCCGCCGCGACGGCATCGCAAACCTCCGAAACTCCGTTGAGTGGGTCGAGCATCGGTTTTTCATGGCGCTCCTGCTCAATGTGCCTGATCGGAACAAAATCCTCGAGTTTGTAGCCGTGCGCTTTGCCGGCGATCCCATCGAATCGATTTTACGCTGGGCGGACGAACTCATGGATGTTTCTGAGTCGGCAGTTTGGGTGATCGATGCGGAATTTGCAGCGCCGATCGAAAACCACCGGTCCATCATCCTTGCTGCTCTCCGCCACTTCATCACGGGTGGCGAAATGCCAGAGGAACTCAAGGCCTTCTCTGCACCCGAGCGCGAGGCTTTGAACGCAGCGATTACCGCATCAAGCCTGCGCGTGCTCGCAGCCGGTTAGGGCTTAAGCGGCGGCACCCGCCGCACGGCCACCGATGTAGGGAAGCCGTAACGCCGTTTCGTGCACACTTGGAATCCCTTCGAGGAGGTCCGCGATGGCGTCCCACCGGCCGTTCAATAGGGCATCTTTGGCGTGATCGGGCAACGTGGCATTAAAATCCATGTCCGCGACGCTGACACGATCCGCTGCCACATCGAGGGTCAGAGAGACTTTGGGATCGGATTCAATGATTGCTGCGATGGCCAGGATGTCCTGTTTCGACAGAACCATGCATGGCATTCCGAGCGTGGTCGAATTTCCAAAGAAAATCTCGGCGAAGCTTTCCGCGAGGACGGCGCGGAATCCATAGCGATACAGCGCTTGGGGTGCATGCTCACGGGAACTCCCGCAGCCGAAGTTGGAGCCTGAAAGCAATATGCTGGCGCCCTCAAACCGGGGGTCGTTAAGCGCATGCGGCTTCAGCGCACCCGTCGCCGGGTCCTTGCGTTCGTCGATAAATGCGAACTCTCCGAGTCCATCAAATGTAATACACTTCATGAATCGGGCCGGAATGATGCGGTCCGTATCCACATCATCGCCCACCACATACACGCCGGTTCCGGCGACCTGACTGATTTTTGCCAATGCCATAATTTGCAGGACTATAGCGGGTTCAATCGCTCAGAAAAGCGCGAATATCACCCCTGCCAATGCACCGGAGACCGCGCCTCTGCGGGATGCCATCGCGGATTTTTCTGGCGTAAAAAACCGGGGGGAATTAGCTCTAACGAAGCGATGACCGGTCAAACAACAGCCGACTTGTGGATGCAGCTCTGCCGGGACCTCCAAGCACAGCAGAGCAGCTGCGCGGCGGAGGAGCGGGCGGCCATCGTGAAACGGTTTTTGGAGAGCGCCAACACACTTTTCAAAAGCCCATCGGTTCGCCTGCGCGACGCCTCGGAAATTGCCGGTGATTCCTTGCTGGGCATCGGGATGGATGCAGACGCTCTCGCCTGCTTTGAGGATGCGCTCACCCGGTCTGAAGGGGCGCTCGATGCAAGGGCGCGCATCGCAACCAAGCTGGCCATGCTTCACGAAGGAAAGAAGGGCTCTAATGCGCAAGCCCGCGACGCCTACCAAATCGCCATCAGTTGCTTCGCCATCATCGACACCTCGCAGCTTCCTACGCTTTTGAACAACCTTGCGAGCATCCAACTCAAGCTCGGCGAGTTCGATGATGCCGTCGAGAGCTACCAGCGGGCCATCACGATCGCCGGTCGGGTCCATGGCACATCAAGCATGGATGTCGCGCTCCTCCAGAGCAATCTGGCCGTGGCTTACACCAACCACGGCGACTATGCCAAAGCGGAAGGTTTGCATTTGCAGGCACTGGCAATCCGCGAAGCGCAATTCGGGTCCAATCACCCGGAAGTCGCCTCATCCATGGCCAATCTGGGCGTGCTCTATCACGACAAAGGGGAATTCCGGAAAGCGGAGAAGTTCTACAAGGGCGCGTTGGAAACATTTAAGCGTTTCCGTGAACCAACCGATCCGGAGGTCAAAGCAGTTCGGGCAAATTTCGAGCGCCTCCCGCACATCGCGGTGCGAATGCTTTCCAGCACCGACCGGCTGTAGCGCAAGCGTTGCAAACCGTTACTGCGAAATGCGGTGCCGTAAAAAGCCGGATCACTCTGGAGCAAACTGCTTCCGAATCCGCTCACCCGCGAAGTCGAGCACCAGCACAATGGCGAGGATGCAACACAGCACAGCCGCAAAGCGGTCCCATTGCCCGAGTTCTTGATACGTGTGAAGCCAGATGCCTATGCCGCCAGCTCCGACGTATCCGATGATCGATGCGCTTCGGATGTTGTATTCCAGCATCCACAGCGTTTGGCTCCAAATGAATGGTTTCGCGTGGGGCCAAATTCCGTATTGGAACCCTTGGATCAGGTCAGCACCGGTCGCACGTAATGCTTCGGCGACGCCCTTGTCGACGGACTCGAAAGCATCACTGAAGAATTTCCCCAGATATCCCACGCTGTAAATCGAAAGCCCGACGATGCCGGCCAGCGGGTTCGCACCGCACACGGCCACCGCGAGGAGCGCCCAGATTAAGCCGGGTATCGAGCGGACACAGACTAGTAAAAACCGCGCTATCCGGACGACCGGTGCGGGTGAGATATTGTTCGATGCAGCGACCGCTATCGGGATGGAGAGCAAGGTTGCGACCAGCGTGGCGAGCACTGCCATTTGAAATGTTTCGACCATGGCCTCCAAAAGCGGTCGCCAGTCCGAGAAGTTGGGCGGGAAAAACCTCCGGAGAAATCCTGTGAGGTTGCCGAGGTAGTCGAGTTGGCGTCCGGACCCGCGTGCGACTGGCAGAGAGGCCACCGCCGCGATCAAAAACAAAACCACCGTGACCGAAAACGTATTGATCGGTGTGGGCAGGCGCGAATCCCTGCCCGTGCGCTTGGATCGGGACTCACTCACGCGAGACGACGATCAAGTTTCCATGCATCCGGACACAGCTTGTCCAGTCGCAGCGTGTAGTCTGCAAATTCCGCAACAAGGTCCGGGTCGTGCAGCACGCAAAACACAGTGCGATGATTTTCCCGCGTTTCCGCCTTGAACCGCTTCAGCACATCGCGCGAAAGGCGGGTGTCGAGGTTCGAGATCGGTTCGTCTGCCAGAAGCACCTCGGGGTTTTGGATCAACGCGCGGCAGATCGCCGTGCGTTGTTTTTCACCACCGGAGAGACGGGCCACGGGGACGCGGGAATACGACTCCAATTCGAAATCCGCAAGCAATGCCCTGGCCCGAACTTTGTCCTTTCGTGAAAATCCAAACAGCGTTTTCCACCACGGAATGTCACCGAGCAACCCGGACAACACATTGGTCAACACCGACGCATTTTGCGAAAGCCGCAAATGTTGAAAAACAAGCCCGAGCTGCTTCTGGAATCCGGCGGGGGCGTGGTCGCACTTTTCGAGACAGCGGTAGGTGATTGTTCCCGAGCCCGGCTCCGTCATACCTGCGAGACACGAAAGCAGGCTCGTCTTTCCTGCTCCCGACGGCCCCACGACACACACAAATGAGCCACGCGGAACAACCAAATTCAGCCCACGAACCAAGTCGCGATCCCCGCGATGCACGCGTACATCATGCAGCGACACATGGGTTTCAGCAGGGGAGTTTTCCACGATTTCAGGGATCAATATCCGCAAATCACTTGCGTTGGCCAAGCAGGGTGAGTGCCTTTTCCACGGGTGCAAGATGCGCGTCGGCGTCCACTTCGATCAGGTCCGCGGAAAACACCGCATTGCTCGTTTCCGTGGCCGACTTTTTAAGGTTCATCAATCCGACCTTCAACACGGCCTTATCCGCGTCGCTCACCTTGGATGACACGGCAATCACATGGGTCGGCACCGGCCCCTGCTCAGTGACTTTTTTGAGCTTGGACCGTTGTTCGTCAGTCAGGTAATTCCCCTCGTCCAGAACGTAATAACTCACCGCTGCCGCCTCCACCTCACCGCGCAACACACGCTCCACGGCCGAAACGTAACCGGAACCAAAAACCACATTGCCTTTCCCGAAAAACTCCTCGGCGTCTGCTCCGGTGATCAGTCCGCGATCCCGCAAGTCGACCATCGGAATGAGATACCCCGACGTGCTGGTGCGGCTGCTGAATGCGATCGGTTTTCCACGAAGATCCTCGACCGACGCATAGGGTTTGTCCGCCAGTGACACCCAGTAGCTTTTGTAGCTCGACAGCCCGTCGCGTTCACCCACAAGCAGCAAACTTCCGGCCCCCGCATCGCGAATCGTTACCATCTCAGTCGCGCTGACGTGAGCGACGTCGATCGTTCCATTTTTTAAACCCTCCGTGATCACGGCGGCTGAAGTCGGAACAATGACCTCCACCGGTTTGCCAAACTCTTTGCTCAGAAGGTCCGAAAGCGCCGCCCGCTCGGCAAGCATCCGATCCGGGTCCTTGTCAGGCTTCAATGCCACGATCACTTTGTCGAGGCTAACCGGGGATTCTGCGGCATGGACCGCCGGGCCGAAACACACCAGAGACACAAACAAAGAGAGTAGGAACCACGGAGAACGCATCATGCTGAGAATGCATCTCATTATCTGCCTGATTGTCAAGTGACGACGAACATCCGGCCGGGATGCGCACGATTGACAGCGGGCATGTGAAATGGTGCATTCAAAGGCGTGGCGGGCCATTGGATGGACCGGCAACTTTTTATGACACCAGGAGGGGAAAAGATTTCGGCGATGGAGTTGCTTGCACAACTTCAAGGGTCGGGTGGTTCCCCCGGTGCGACCCAGTCATTGGACTTGAGCCACTTGTAGGTCCCTACCGCAAGCCAATCTCGCCATTTCGATGAGCCTGTGCGGGTGATACGGCTTCGCAAGGAAGTTTGCAGGTGACAGCGGCGCTTCCAAGCTGTCTGGTGCAAAATAGCCGCTGGTATAAATCACCTTGAGATCCGGACGATCTCGTTGGAGGCGTTCGGCCAGCTGGGTGCCGCTCATACTCACGCCGAGAACAATGTCGGTGAACAATAGGGCGATTTCATCCCGGTGATTTTTCCAGTGTGCAAGCGCTTCCTCAGCGGATGCCGCCTCCAAAACCCGGAAATCCGCTCGAATCAAAATCTGCGCGCCGAAACTACGGATGAGATCATCATCCTCGACCACAAGCACCAACGGGGCTAGCAAGTGCTTTTCTAGTTGGGGAGCCGCCTCGCCGACGCCATCCGGGGAATGCGGCAGCGGAAAACAGACACGGATTTCAGTTCCCTTTCCGGCTGTGGGTTGCACAGATATTTTCCCGTGATGCTTGGTCACCCAGTCGCTTACGATGGCGAGCCCCATGCCGGTGCCACCGGACTTGGTGGTGAACCCCGGGTCGAAAATGTTCGCCATAACCTCCGATGGAATTCCTCCGCTCTGATCGAGCACGCTGACACAGACCCCGTGGCCGATCTCTGCAGACTCTGGCGCATTGCTCTGTAGGCGCTCGCAGCGCAGCGTCACAGTCCCTCCCTGTCCGGGTGCCTCGGCAGCGTTAATTAGAAGATTAAGAAAAATCTGACCTATCCCTCCGGCATTGCCATGGATCGTGATGCCTGGCACCCCAATGATCTCGAGCTCGAGCTTGCGGCTCGTCCGCACGAGCGGCTCGACGAGCGCGACCACATCCGCCAGCAATGAATCCAGCACCACATCCTCAAACAGGTCATCGCTTCCCTTGGAAAAAACCAGAATCCTACGCACCAGGTCAGCACCCCGCCGACAGGTCAGGCCGATTTGGCGACCAGCCTCAACACAGTCCGCTCCGGAACTAGACGCATCCTCGACGTTCGCAGCGTGAATCTGGATAATCGTGAGCAGGTTATTCAGATCGTGGGCGGCCGATGCGGCGAGTTTTCCCAGCATGGCATACCGATCGCGCGAGAAGGAGGACTGGGAATTTCCGGTGGGGACCACAGGTATCTGAATTACATTTCGCTGCGGCGCAAGTCACCAAGATTCACATTTTTGTTGAACTCCACCCACGCTCGGATGGTAGCTTGTCGGCTACCTATCCGTGGACGATTCTATCCCCAGTTCAAATGACCCGATGTTTGAGGGGCTTAAGGCTCTGCTTGAAAACGAATTTCCGAAAAACTGCCCCAGCTGCGGACGGTGTTACCCATCGCTCGATGCCTTTTTGATCGAGACCAAAGGCGTAACTCTAGGTTCGGGGATTATGGACTACCACGCCGACGAGTCCGTGCCGCGCCTGACCGTGTGTCGAAACTGCGTTTGTGGCTCCACGCTCGCAACGTTTTGCAGCGACCGGCGTGACACCTCGCCTGAAGGACAGCGGCGGATGCGGTTTCAAAATTTGCTGGAGTTGTTTCGTAGCCGGGGTGTCAGCGAGGATGTGGCACGGGCGGAACTCCGCGCATTTGTCCGGGGCGAGCCGCTTTAAAGCCCTCCACTCGCCGAAGCTCCCTCGATTATCTCCTTCCAGAAAAAAGTTGCAGCGGGTATCACAAAGCACCGTTTTTCCTGTGGCCTCCAAACGTTCCTCAAAAAAATCGAAAACAACCAGACCTAGGTCTGAGTCGCCCGGCAGCTCGACAAGGCAAGAGGCTGATCCCGCCATCGCGCCTGCATCAGCCGCCTCCCGGGCATCGTGGCTCGCATGGCTGGGCTTTGGGCTGGTCCTGCTGGCCACCGTCGCATGGGTCCTCATCCACGCGTTCCTCGTAGATACGGTCACCGTTCGACTCTGCGAGGGGTTTGACAAAGATATTCCCGTAGAAAAGCGGATGCCTGTCTTTTTAAGCGAGATTGCGTTTGATGGCTACACGTGGAACCGCCATGCGGAGCACCTCGGAAAAGATGGCGAGTGGCGCTTGCGCTTCACCGATATGGACAACGCACCGGATGGCCGCCAAGTCCACTGGAATTCCGCCTTCGCTTGGTACCTGCGCGGACTCGGGGAAATCTACCGGGCATCCACCGGCGACTCGCTCCGCAACAGCATTTTCAGGATGTCGATCTGGGCGAACCCGATCCTTCTCGTGGTAGCAATCGGCATTTTTTCCACGCTCTCCGCGCGACGCTTCGGTCCGCTTTGCGGCACGGTCATCGCTATCGGCATGGTCGCCGTGCCGACGTTTTACGAAGGCTTCCTGCCAGCCTATCCGGACCACCACGGGCTGATCGCATTCACCTTGCTCGGCATGCTTTTCGGAATTGCTTGGGCTGGTGCCGGATGGGTGCAGCCGCCCGGCGGATCGGACTTTGTGCCCCCCAGATCCATTCGGCAAGCACGTCATGGGTTCATTTTTTCAGCCATTTGCGGCGCGGCCGGATTATGGATCAGCGCGCTCTCGACGGCGATCGTGCTCGGCTCGATCGGGTTGGCCGCATTAGTTTCAGCCGTCGCATCCCGCTGGTTGGTTCGCAAAGACGGATGCCTCTTTCATCCGGAGCTTTGGAAAACATGGGCACTATGGGGGGCTGGAGCCAGCTTCGCATTTTACCTGCTCGAGTATTTCCCGAACCACCTCAGCATGCGCCTCGAGGTCAACCATCCGCTCTACGCCCTCGCGTGGATTGGCGGGGGATGGATCGTTGCCGAGTTATCCGGCTGGCTGAACAATACATCCTCAAAGCCCGTGGCTTTTCCATGGTCGAGGCTAATCCTGCCCGGCATTTGTTGCGCCATTTTACCTATGGTCGTGATAGCGGGCGGCAGTGCGGTTTACATCCCCAACGACCCATTTCTATCTCGTCTCTGGAAAAACATTGCCGAATTGCTCCCACTGACCAAACGAATCGCGATGGGTGGACTGACGTGGCAAGTGGCTGTGGGATGGTTTCCGGCGCTGATCCTCGCCTCTGCGGTGTTCCTGTTTTCCCGCCGGGTGGGGCACGGAACCAAATCCGCACTCGTGTGTTTGGTAGTTCCAATCGTGGTCATCACCGGCCTTCAGTTCTACCAGGTCCGCTGGGGTATGCTTGCAGGACCGCTTTACATCGGTTTGGCCGGCATCGTCATTCCGCAAGTTTGGAGACTTGTTCCGCAAAGTCTCCTCGCACGTTCGATCGGAGCGGCCCTGCTGCTCGGCTTCGGCTTCCTGTTTGTCCAGCCGTCATTTTACAACTCCTTCACAAACGTGTGGTCCCAATACCGAAGCGGCGAAAACATGCAGTTGTCGCCAGGCCAAGGCTTGGCGCTGATCCACCGGCAAATGGCGCGCACTCTGCTTGACGATGCCGATGGCGAGCCGATCGTTCTGCTGAGCAGCCCGAACAGCTCCTGCCTGCTTTCAAGCGTGGGCGGTTTTCAGACCGTGGGCACGCTTTACTGGGAGAATGTGGACGGTCTTAAAAAGGCAGCCGAAGCGCTGAATGCCCAGAACGATGGTGAGGCGTTGGCGCTCATACAAAAACTCGGAGTGACACACGTCTCAGTGATGTCATGGGAAAACTTCATCGAGCCGTTTTTCGGAATCCTCTACCCAAAACCTCCCCCGGATAAAACGTTCGCGAATTCCTTCGGCAAAAGAGCACTTTTTGATCGGATGATTCCATCCTGGTCCCGCCCCTTGGTTTTTCCACCCAACAACCTCACTAAGGGCCTTCAGCAACAGGTTCTGATGCTACGCGTCGCTCCCGAACAATCGCTAACCGAAGCAAAGTTCCACCTCGCTCGCTTCGTCCAACACGTGGAGGGCAACCCAGTCCAAGCGGAAATCACCTACAAACAGCTTCTCGATCAATCCCCGGGAAATGTCGCTGTCCGCTCCGAACTGATCGGGCTGTATTTCAGCCAGCGACGCTACGAAGAAATCGCCGCACAAACTCTCCTAGCTCTGAAGAGCATGGATCCAACCGCAGCGCAGCAGTTTCTTGCAAATGTGACCGCCGCTCTGGATGCAGCCGGGCAAAAAGACGTTGCAGAGCGCATCCAGCGGGATGCCTCCACGGTTCTCCCGGCCCCGTAGTTTTCGCTTCATGTCTGCCGCTGAGGTCACCATTCTCATGCCCTGCCTCAACGAGGCGGAGACGCTTGCCGGGTGCATCGCGGCAGCCCGCGCGGGCCTCGCGGCAGCGGGTGTCGACGGAGAAATCTTGATCGCCGACAACGGAAGCACCGATGGCTCGAAAAGTATCGCAGAATCTTTGGGTGCGAGGGTGATTGACGTGCCGACCCGGGGCTACGGCAGTGCCCTGCGCGCGGGGATGGATGCTGCTGAAGGAAAGTATCTGATCATGGGTGACGCGGACCTGAGCTACGATTTTTCACAAATCACCCCCTTCATTCAAAAGCTGCGCGGCGGAGCGGATTTGGTCATGGGGTGCCGGATGCCCGCAGGCGGTGGCAGTATTGACCCCGGCGCCATGCCATGGAAACATCGCTGGCTCGGCAACCCGGTTTTGACACTGATCGGGCGCGTGCTCTTCAAGTGCCCAAGCCATGACTTCCACTGCGGCCTCCGCGCATTGACAAAGCAAGCATTCGAAAAACTCGACCTCCGAACCACCGGAATGGAGTTTGCATCAGAGATGGTCATCAAGGCATCCCTCCGTGGAATGAAAATCGAGGAAGTCCCGATCACCCTCCACAAAGACGGACGCTCCCGACCACCCCACCTCAGAAGTTGGCGCGATGGATGGCGCCACCTTCGCTTCATGCTCCTCTTCTCACCGAGGTGGCTCCTCCTCTATCCGGGAATTCTTGCTTTTCTGGTAGGAACCATTTTTTTCCTCCGCCTTCTGGCCGGCCCGATCACGCTCGGAGCCGTGAACTTCGACCTAAACACGCTGGAAGTGGCCGGACTTCTACTGCTTTTCGGCTACCAACTGATCCTGTTCGGGTGCTTCGCGCGGATCTTTGCGTTCACACGGGGATTTCTTCCACCAAATCATGCGCTCGCGCGTGCCTTCGACTTTTTCACGCTGGAAAAAGGCCTACTCTCCGGGGGCGTCCTGACGGTCGCCGGCCTCGGCCTCATCGCTTCAACCCTCCTCGGTTGGGCCTCCGCCGGCTTCGGTAACCTCGACCCACTCGAAACCACACGCACCGTGATAGCCGGACGCACCCTTGCCTCCATCGGTGTTCAAACCATTCTCTTCAGCCTCATCTTCAGCTACTTGGGCGTCGACGAAAGCGGCCCCACCCACAGTAAAACGTCGGATTGACTTGCAACCAAGTTCGAAACGGCAACGGCCTAGGGAGGAGCGGCGCAGAGAATCTTTTGACAACAAACGTAGGCGAAGCCGGAGACGCGTTTGCCCTGAAGCGTGGCATGTTTGAAGTTTAAAAGGATGGCTGTTTTCTGACTGCGCCACTGCACCTTGAACGCTGGCTTCTCCGTTCAGCATTCAACATTTGCGCCCAATAGCCCGATTCTCCCGCTAAAAACCGGCCACTGATCTCTTCAAGTTTCAGCTTTCAGCTTTTCAGTGTTTCCGCTTTTCTCTCCACGTGCACCCCGGCTACTTCCCCGTTTTTTTCTGGAGCCTCCTGATCCTCGTCTCGTTCTGGGGCTATGGGGAGCTTCTCCGTCGTCGCATCAACCGGCCTGAGTTCGCCGATCTCGGCTGGGGCCTCACTTGCGCGTGGGGCATGGCGGTGATGATCCTCCTTGAGGGGGCCTTGATGCCTTTCGCGCAGGCCAAAGCAGCCAACCTCCTAGTGATTGTTCTCTTCGGTGCTGGTGCTTTTGTTTTCTTCGCTGCGGAGTTCGCCCTTGCCCCCAAGACGAAAAAGAAAGGGCGAGTCGGAGCAACGCAGGCTCCGATTTACTACGCTGCAATCTATTTGTTGGCGGCACTGGCATTCGCTTCGTCGGTGGCTTGGATGAACCATATCGACCCGAACGACGATCTCGTGTGCTACCTCATGCTGCCCGAGAAGCTGCTTGCCACCGGAACATTGATAGAACCTTTCAGCTTCCAGCGGGCAGGCACCTTCGGAGGGCAGGCCATCCTTCAAGCATTGGTGATGATCGTTGGCGGAGAGGTCAATGGTCACGTCCCGGATCGCGGAATGGCCATGGTCGTGATCTTCGGAATTCTGCTCGGCGCCCTGCGCGGGGTTCGCGGGCAGTATGCCTTCGCAGGGTTTATCCTGTTGTTTGCCTTCTGGTTTATCCCGGTTCCGCGCATCAGTACGAATGGCGCGATGACTGGCGGATGCATGTTGCTGGCCCTGCTTGATGCTCTTGCCCGCCTTCGCAATGCCGCTCCGGACAGCGGTTGGAGGCGCTTCCTTCCCGCCGCTTTTGTGGCGGCCGGGGCGTGCAGTATTCGACCGACCTATGCTTTGGTGATCGCCGTAATCTTAGCCGCGTTTGCGATCACTTCGTTGATCCCGCAGGGGAAGAAGACCGCGGGAGCTCTAGGCGTGCCTTCGATTTTCGCGATTGGTATCATGTGTTTCGCCTTGCTCGTGCCGTTCATGGTCGCGCTCTACCAATCAAATGGCACGCCCTTGATTCCACCGTTCAGCGGGTATGTTTCAAAGGGATTCCAAACCTATGACCACCCTGCGTTCTTTCAAAACCTCGCAGCCTTATGGGCCTTCACGGTAACGCCTCAAACGCTAGGACTGCTCCTCCTGATGGGGCTTGCAGCCTTTTTGCCCGGCTCACCGGAAAGGAAGCTCGTGCTGGCGGCCGTCACGTTCGGATGCGCTGTGATCGTGATCCGTTTCGGTGCCTTAGCGTATCTGGATCTCTACCGTTACATCTTCCCGATTGTTTTCCCGCTAACGCTGTGGTTTCTGGCGAGAACGCTTCGGCAGGAGTCTGAGGAGCACGGGGATGACCGCCGAATCCACACCACAACCGCTGCGGTCTTCGGCGCTGTCGCCTGCCTCACCTTCATCAACCTGCCACAGGCCTCCGCTGAACTGACCGCCCAGTTTGCCTCGTTAGAGCAGCAGGTGACAGAGCCCCGCACCTTTTTGGATCCTCGCCTGAAACAGGTTTACCTCGACGTTCAGTCCGTGGTTCCTCCGGGCGAAAAAATCCTCACGATGGTCGATGCCAGCTACCTCCTCGACTACAAGCGCAATCCCATGTTTTCGATCAATGCTGTGGGAAGCTCAAGCCCGCCCCCCGGGCTACCCTTTGACAAAGGGCCTGAGGCCCTGTCCGCCTACCTCCGCGGGCTGGGAATCCGCTACATCATGGCGGTTGACTTTGACAACGCAGTCCTTCTTTACACCCGCAAGCTGTGGACCGAAAGAACGCGACCCGAGTGGTTCTACCCACAAATCTGGCGGCCCAGATTTCTCGGCGTCATGGATAGCATCGACGCCCTCGACCGCCAGGGAAAAACCATCGCACGCGGAGCAAACCTGCGACTCATTGACCTCGATCGCTAAAGATTTCGCTACCGGTTCTGTGGAAAGCCCGATGGCCGTTCGCACTTTGAATTCTCAAACGAGTGCCTGACAAGCGTTGAGACCGTCGCGCGAGGGCTTGCCTCCACAATGTTTTGATAGGCGAAAAGCGACGGTATCAGCCTCGCCGCGTGGCCGTGCAGATGCGAAAGCGTCCTTGCCAGCCAAGAATTGCCAAGGGCTAGTTCGAAAGGTGCCGACGTGTGATGCCAGGAATGTATCGTGTAGTTGCACTCCTCCATAAGTTCCTTCAGCGAGCTCTTGGTAAAAAGAAACGCGTGCGTGTCGTCAAGGATACCGCGGCGCCCGTAGTTGAGCTTGCCGAACAGCGCAAAAACCAGCCGAAGGGGAAGAAACGCCGTATTCGGCACGCTAATAATCACCTTGGCTGGCGGATCATCAAAATCCTGACGCAGCCGATCCAGAAGAGCGAGATGACTCTGACGAGGGAGATGCTCGATGACATCCATCAGAAGAATCACATCCGAACCCGGAAGCTCAACCACGAGCGGAAGCGCCAGATCATGCTCAATCATCCGATGCCGGATGGCAGGTGCTTCGCGGAAGAAGTTGTCGATGATCGCAACCGTGCATTTCTTGTGGTCTGCAAGGTGATCCGCAATCCAAGCATTTCCACCCCCGATATCCAGCACACGGCTGCCATCCGGAACCAGCCCAATTGCGATCTTGTGCGACGAGTTGGCGAGATCGAGCTTGGACTCATACCTTCCGCCCGGTGGAGCGAGATCAAATCTCCGGCAGTAAAATACGCCCTTCTTGGTCAGCCAGTCGTGCCAGCAACTCCTCACGCAGTCGAAAAAATACCGCCATCCATTCACATGGCACACTTCATTTCCATAATAGGTCGGAATCGGGATCTCCCGGAAAACGGCCCCGACCCGCAGAAGCTGGATTAGTATATCCGTGTCGAAATGAAAATCGTTCGTGTTGTAATGGAATGGAATCCTGCGTAACGCCCCAACCCGATAAGCCCGGTAACCCGTGTGGAACTCACTCAACTGAGCCCCCAGCATCCGGTTCTCCACCCATGTGAGGACCTGATTGCCGATCCATTTGTAAAACGGCATGCCGCCTGCGAGCGCATCCTGCTTTTTCAGCATTCGCGATCCCAGCACCACATCCACTCCTTCGATCAAAATCGGGGCCAGCATCGCATCCAGCAACTCCGGCGCATACTGCCCGTCTCCGTGCAGAAGCACGACCGCATCAAACCCCTCCTCAATCGCAATTTCATACCCAAGCTTTTGATTCCCCCCGTAGCCCAGATTCTTAGGATTCTTCAACACCCGCGTGGGAATCGGACAGGCAAGAGCCGCCTTCTGCCCGACCTCAAAAGTCCCATCCGGCGAGGCGTCATCGATGACAAGAATCTCACACCCCTCCGGCAAGCGGTCATAGGGAATTCTCGCAAACACGCTCTCCAGGTGCGCCTCCGCATTGTAAGTGACGATGAAGATGAGGGATCTCATGAAATCAAGACTCGCCGACGTTATTCTCCGATACAGAGTTGTTTTAAATAGCGGGCAGGGATGGACCCAAAATGCGGGTCTCGATGAACGAGCGTGACATCGCGGATGGAAGCGGTTGCTGCTATGAGCGCGTCTACAGCGGGCACGCGATCCGCGCAGGCTTGCCTGATCTCCCTCGCGCGGGTGGCAGCGGCATTCGTGAGCGGTTCGATGGAAACGATCTCCGAAATTTCCTTCCAGCTCGCTTCAAATGAGGCCTCGTCGCCAAGCGAGCGCAGACGCGACCAGAATTCGATTTGCGTGATACACGAAACAGCGGGCGGATTGCGGTTGTCTTCAAGAAGAACCGCAACTTGATCCGCTCCCGGCTCATCAAAATAATAGGCGATGATTGCCGAGCTATCGAGGAGATGGATCACGTGGAGGTTACACGAGTTCTTTGGTGCGCTCCGCGCTCAGTTCGGCGACAGGGCTTTGCCCTTTGACGAGAAGATGGCGGCCTCGTCCGCGAAGCGATTTGACAGCCTGCTGGCGGGAGGGCAGAGGGCGGGCGCGGAGATCTCCAGAGAGATCCAGCGACCAATCCAATCGCGTCCCAGGCAAAATTCCCGCCTGTGCGGTCAATGCGGTCGGCAAGGAGACCTGATTTTTCCTTGTGACTGTGGTTATCATTGCTGAAAGCTACGCCTTGACGGAAAAAATGAAAGGAGAAACAGACAGGCCAAGCTGGCCGATTTAGGGGCTGCACAAAGTTGAATGGCTGACTTATTCAGCATCTTCAAACGGGTCGACCAGCCTGACTCCGGGGTGTTGGAAGTTGGGGTAAACATCGCACGCTATTCCGAAACTGGAATAAGATCATTTGCCGGGAAGAGAACTCCGAAAGCCGTTTTTGTGCCGCTTGTGGAAATTCCGAGTTGAGTGAATTGCTCGACCCAGAATGATTGTGAACCTTCGGCAAGCATCACCTCGCTTACCAAAACTGCTCCAAGTCGCTCGTCGAATGTCAGTTTTCCAAGTGACTCGGTCAGCTGCGCCCCAGGAAATGGAATCTCCGGCCGGAGGGGAAAAGCAATCCCCTTGCGCTGCGCGTAGTAGAGAGTGGTCGGATTCCAGTCATGCCCGAGAATGAGCATCGTGCGCTCGGGCGGGACGATTGCCTGCACCGGCTTCGCCCACGCTTCATCGAGTTGCTCGGCGGTCGGGAGCGATTTGAGGGTGGGAAGGAATCGCTGGTTCCATGCGACAAAACCCGAGACTGTGATCGTGAAAGTAAGCACCAGCGCAACGATCTGCGGCCAAACCTTCCCCGGACGGCATTCCCATATCCCCGCCAGTGCGGTTCCAACGGCAAGCAGAAGCCAGATCCCATTGGCGCTCCAGTAGTAGCTGTGCTCGAAGTAGAGGTTGGTGAAAACGAGCGGCCCGCTGGCGAACCCCGCGAGGAAGATCAGAATCACCGGGATGCGCTTGGGCGATGCCGCCCCGCCGGCCAGCAGAACTAACACCATCAAAAATGGCCCGATGCCAGGAAACGGCACCAGCAGCTGGTCCGTGATGTGCCGCCAGATGTGCATCCATGTTGCGGGGTCGAGCTTTTGCTCGAGTGTCCCGAAATTCCATGATGTCTGGTTCTTCGAGGTGGAAACGATCAGCTCCCTTGCGAAGGGATTGAGTTCTTTGACCGAATCCCCGTAGTGCAGCCAGAGCTTGCTAGGCAAAATCGGGAAAACAGCGAGAAATCCGGAGCCGACGATCCACTTCCAATTGCGCCATTTTGGAATGCCTTCCGAGAAGAGAATAAGCAGACCGGCGACCCCGACGGCAGGCGCCCACGTGGTGACTTTGCAAAGTGCAGCACCCAGTCCGAAAACCAACCCTACCAAAAGCCAACGCCAGTCATGCTTCTTAAAGCCGGCAAAAATTCCGGCCACCATCGCAAGGCTGAGAAAAAGCCCTGTGGTTTCGATCATGAACGAGCGCCCCCAATAAAGGTAGAGCGGACTGGAATAAAGCAGAGCCCCGGCGAGGCAGCGTTGAGCGCGCGAGAAATCGACCAACCCGAGCAGTCGCCACACAGGCAAAAAGCAAGCCAGCAAGAACAGGATCGAAACGAATTTCCCGCTCTGATCAAGGCCCATACCCGCTATGCTGTGCCAGCGGGCGACAATCCACTGGTAGACGGGAACTTCCATCGGAACTTGCCACGGTTTACCCAATGCCGGCGTGATGTAGTCGAAAAACATCCCCGCATCTCCGGCCATGTAATAGGTCGACATCGCGGTCTGTGTCTGCCGGAACGAATGCAGGTCAAGGAGTGGCTTGTTCCACTCGCGCGTCATGGCCCAAACCGACAGCGCGACGACGATGATAAAAACGCATGCGGTCGATCTGTTGAAATTCGAGCCCGGCTTTACCGCCATTCCCGAGAGAGTGGTGCGGCTTTTCATGCTCGCGCAACGATACGGATTTGCTTCGCCAAAGAGCGGCGCGTGACAGGCAGCTTAGCGGACTGCTCGAAATAGTGCGGTCTAAGAGCCTGTTTGAAAACGCGATTTGTGTGGAGTGAGAGAAGGTGAAGTCTGGCTGTAGAAAAGACTTGAAATTGGGCGGGGAGCGAATTTGCGTTCCTTACGCGAAGCGGATTTGGAGCGATGAA